>Ga0233425_10002593_pt1 | contig 35026 bp, 32 predicted proteins | sample Watercolumn_Towu_2_FD_181712 | JGI IMG/M metagenome (GOLD analysis project Ga0233425, IMG submission 181712) | Freshwater microbial communities from Lake Towuti, South Sulawesi, Indonesia - Watercolumn_Towuti2014_140_MG | ecosystem: Environmental > Aquatic > Freshwater > Lake | place...
ACCACAGCCCGTCCGCTGCCATCGTCATAGACGTTGGCGATCCCATTGCCCGTCAGCCCCTGTTCGCCCTGAGGGCCGGTCATGCCCTGCGGGCCGGGATCGCCGGCGGGGCCTTGCGGCCCGGGAGGACCGGGCGGGCCGGCCGGAACCCCGTCAATGAGAGATTTGAGGCTGGTGAATTGGCTGCGGAGTTCCGTCGCTGAGATCAGCGAGCCGTTGAGTGGGAGTGAGGGGTTGAATGGCATGGATTCTCCTTTGTTGTAGCCGCCCCGCTCCGCCGGGGCGTTGCTTCGATTTCCTGCCGGTCTCCCGCGCGCCGGCGGAGCGGCGCGGCTACAGTTCCAAGGTTCAGCTTTTACCCTCCCACGATGACGCTGGCGGCGGCGCTCCATTGGCCGACGCGTTGGTCGCCGACGCGGTAAATGGCCCGGTATTGCCATTTGGTCGGGGCGGCCGGAATCGGCTCGGTGTCCACGTAGCCGGGCGTGGCGTCAATGGCCAGCACGTGCCAGCCGCTGCCGCGGTCCACTTCGATCTCGATCTGGTCGAGGAACGCCGACTTGCCCTGCCAGCCCCAGCCGACCGTCACTCCCGCGGGAGCGCGCGTGATTTTCAGCACCGGGCCGAACGTGTTCCAGTCCGGTTCGCTCTGTTCGGCGCCGTACAACCCAAGGTCGCTGGCGATGGTATCGGTGCAGGCGGGATTGTTGCGGATGTCTTGGACGAGTTTGAAAACTCGCTCCAAGGCGCCCGGATTGACCGGCGTGCCGCCGGCCGGCGCGGTGAACGTCGGCAGCGTCTGCGGCGCGCCGCCAGTGCCGCTCTCGGCTTCGCGGACGGCATTGGTGCAAGATTCACCAAAGGTGCGGACGGCCGGCAGCCACGTGGCGAGCACGTAGAACAACCACGCGCAGTCGGCCTGCGCGGCGGTCACCGTGCCGGCCGCCAACGACAACGCGGTGGCGTGGTCGGGCAGTTTGTTGCGGAAGTTCCCGAGCCAAGCCGCTTGGTCGGTGTTCTTCGAGGGGTAATAACTATTGCGTTTCATTCGTCTCCTTTTGGGTTGGGGTGGGTTGATGGTGGGCGGCACATAACCTGGGTCGCCCGGTTCGAGTTGGTAACTGGGCTCGCCCCAACGATTGTTCGGATCGTCGAAACGGAACCCAGCGTCCCAGAGGATATTCTTCATAAGGGTAATCACGGCGCCGTCCGCGGGGTGACCGGGGACTGGCCACAACAGCTTCCAAAATGGCGCGGGGAGCTTCGTCGGCGCTTTGGGGTGCATGCCCCGCGAAATGGGGTGCCCGGCCAACGGCGCGGGGAGCATGGCCGACGGCATGGGGTGACCGGAAAACCGTGGGGGGTGTCCATCGCCCCGTTTGGGGCGTCCGGCCGATGGACTGGGGAGCACGGAAAACCGTTCGGGGAGCCCGGAAAACCGTCGAAAGTGCACCCCAAACCAAATGGGGAGACCGGAAAACCGTCCGACAAGCACCCCCAGCGGCAGACCGGTCACCCCAAACCATTTGGGATGCACCAAAAACAGCTCCCGGACGACCCCACGGGGCGGAGGAAACACCCCAAAAGGATTGCAGGACAGCTACTTCCGCTGAAAGAGCACAAAAAGTCATTCCATCACCCCCGGCTGGCGGCCATTGGGGTTGCGGGGGCAATCCCGCTCACAGATCTGACAATAACAGACGTTGAGACGGTTCAGAGTGGTGCGGACGGTGTCATGGGCAATCTCGCTCTCGCCTCCCCAAATGCGCTGCAGCTTCCGCCGGTGAATCCTCAGGAACCTGGCGTAGTCCACATCGCTCCTCCCGTTCTGATACCGGCGGAGCAACTCACTGAATCGCTTCACCCAATCGAATATCATGCGCGCGAGAATGCCAGAAGACCCTGCCCCTTTGGGGGCACACTTGCCGGGGCGCAGGAGGCATGGAAACGCGGAGTGGTAGGGACGGCTCGCCGAGCCGTCCGCGTTCGCTGAGCCGTCCGCGTTGCCGGATAAATGAAACTATTTTTATCCGCCCACCATCCCCGAATCGCCAGCGGGAATCTACAAGACCGAACAGCCGGAACAAAGCCGGAACATTAGACCGGCGAAATTGAAACCAGTTGCGTCCCTGAAGATATGTTTTCTATTGGCTTTCCGATTTAGCACGCTTATAAGTATGCGAAGTGTGGGAACCATCTCTGAAATTGTCAATGATATCGTTGAGGCTTACCAAGCTGACCCGAGGCCATGGGTGCTTGGATTCAGCGGCGGCAAAGACTCGACTGCACTCTTGCAGATGGCCTATACGGCTCTGAAAAAAATCCCGGCGGAACGGCGGACCAAGCATGTTTATGTGATTTGTACAGATACGAAGATCGAACCGCCGAACATCCTCGGCCACGTTGACGAGATGTTGGAACGCGTTGCGAATGCTGCCACTCGCGATAGACTTCCGCTCACGGTGCATAAACTCATGGCCAAGCCGGCAAACCGGTTCTTTGTGAAGCTCATAGGCCGTGGGTATCCAGCGCCGAACCGCTTCTTCCGTTGGTGCACGGATAGATTGAAGATCCGTCCTTGTAATGATTTCATCAAAGAGAGAATTGCCGAGAGTGGCGAAGTCATCGTGGTGCTCGGTGTTCGTCATGCCGAAGGTGCGACACGTTCAGGGTCGATCACACGCCATCAGGTCAACGGCTCTCGGTTCGGTCGTCACAGTACACTGCCGAATGCTTGGATTTACGCTCCCATCAAACATCTTGAAACGGATCGCTTATGGCTTTACCTGACACTGAGCGAAACTCCATGGGGAGGTAACAACGAGAAGCTTGCACAGTTGTATAAGCAAGCCAATGGCGAGTGTCCGCTGATCATTGACAAGTCGATGCCGTCATGTGGTGGTAGCCGCTTTGGGTGTTGGACATGCACTGTAATTGGCACCGATAAGAGCATGAAGGGCTTTGTGGAAAACGGCGATGCATGGATGAACCCGTTACTGGACTTCCGTGATTGGCTCGCCAAGATGCGGAATGAAGCACGCCATCGCAGACCTAAGCGCCGTGATGGAAAAGAAGGATTAGGCCCACACACTCTGAAAGCGCGCCGTGAGATTTTTGAGCGCCTTATTGTAGCCGAGGAGCTTGTTCGAGCGCATCCGAATGCGCGTGACATACAACTAATCGGCTCAGATGAGAAACAGTTAATTGAGAAGCTCTGGCGAGAAGACAGGTACAGAGGTTTACCATTATCTAAGCTAGAGGCGAAAGCGAGAGAATCAGCGAAATCTCTGATTAAAGCGAAGGCACGGGAAACCCAGACAATTGTCCCGTTTCCGTCTACACACCCCACTCGTGACTTAAACCACTCGCGGACGGACGCGCCTCGACTCCAAGCCGCGATTTGATTTCGCGTGCCAGTTCAATCGCGTGACCTCCGCGTGTGTTGTCAGTGAGAACGCACTTTGCACCGGTAGCTCTGACATATTCCAAAGTGCCATAAAAATCCGCATGATTAGAAAGCGCAACCCGAAACGATCTATCCGAGTGTTGTAACACTGGATTATCGGGTTGCGTCATAAATGCACTTAATGTGATCGTCGTTCCTTCCTCAAGCTCGACCGGAAATCCGTCACCCTTGCTGTAGAAGCGAGCATAGCGCTTACGCGACATCACCTTCTTCCCATCAGAACTATCGACCGCCAGCACATCGCCAATTCCATATCCGCATTCCCTATAAACGGTAACGTCTGCGCAGAAGCGCGGGCTTCCAAGTAGCGGACAGTTCACGCCTGTGGAAAGAAGCTGCAGGGCACGTTGAAGTGTCCCGCGATGCGACAAGATATGTACCGGGCCACGCTTCAACTCGCGTATAACAAGCTCGACTAACCGGGATTCTACCTCGGCCTGAGTGTATTTCCTGACACTTTCTGGGCTGCCGTAGGTGCTATCAACAACCAATGCATCGACGCGAATCACTTTATCAAGCGGCCAGTGAAAATCGCTGGAGTATCCGAGTCTCATTCCGTTAGACAAACGTACGGCCACTTGAACACCGCCCAACATGTGGCCGCTTGAAAGCAACGTGACGTACTCATCGTTAATCTTTGCGCGAGCGCCTAGCTTCATTGCGCGGATGTTTTCCCGGTAATCCAAGTCCGCGTTGAATTCGGCAATAAGCAATTTCCTAGTTGGTTCGCTCACCAGAATGTCTTGAAAACCCTTGCTCGTTTCAAAACTGTCCATGTGGTCGTCGTGAATGTGCGTCTGCACCCGCACCTTGAAGTCCCGATGGAAACCGTCGCAACTGATTTTATCACCGAGCAAGACAGCCCCGGAAGATGACACTTCCAAAGGAAATGGTCTCATAGGGCGGCAAGTTCTCCCAGCAATGCGGCATTAATGGAGCTTTCAAAATCTTCTTCGCCTTTAGTAAGAACAACCGCGAGGTCATCCGCGCCTACAATCGTAAATCTTCCGTCACCGAGCCGATACGCAGCTTTGGGCAAATTCGGGTATTGCTTACGCAGCACGTTTCCGAGAGCATCGTCACGTTCTTGTTGTGTCATTGCAGAAAGCGCTTTTCGCAGCACATCGGACTTGATTGCCCCAATAAACAGATGGCGTCTCTCAATACTTGGTCGCATCCGCAAAACGTCTTTGATACACTGCGAAACAGATCTGCCAGATCGCATCCGAAGCTGGACGAGTTGTTCTACCTCGGGGCTGGATAGTTGATGCTCAAGAACCGCGCTGCAGGCTTGAACCTGATCATTTGCATCTAGGCTTGTCAATCTCCATGCGGATGTAAAGGAAATCGTTGCGCCGGATTGTCCCCAATCGACCAGATGCCGAACGTCTGGATGCAGTTTCAGTAAACGTAAAAACCGCCGCACCATATCTGTTCCCTTCAACTGCACGACGGCTGCGCACTCGTCTAAAGTCGCGCCTTTATCAATTGCCTTCTGAAACTTCCTTCCGACCTCGACGGGTGTATAACGCCGTTTCGCCCCGCGCGCGCCGACAGACATAATTAGAGACTTCGTCTCCTCTGTTGAAAGTCCCAGCACTCTACTCCTTCAGAAATCCTTTGGTGGTAAGCCCTTCTTCAATCAAACCACGAGCCGCGTCGTCCATTGGCGTACCCTCGTCTTTTGCATAGTCCTGTAAAGAGCGATGTGCTTCTGCACCCAATGTCACAAGAATTTGCGTCACCTTGCCGCCGGTCTTGGCGCGCTCAATCACTTCATCTGCGGAAGTATCCGGTTTCTCCTCACGTTCTTTGACGATCTTCTTTTGTTGTGCCCCACTCATCGGGGACATTTCCTTGGCTAGTTTCACCGCCTCAGCGGCGTTGAAGGTTTTGGCCGCGCTCGCAGCGTCCTGAGCGCGAAGGACAGTCTTTAATGGCACTTCACCCTTATCCACCAATTGCTGAAGCTTCGGATGCAGACGATCAAATTTCACGTACTCACGCACAGCGTTGTAGGGCAGCCCCGTCTCATCCGCCACAGCTTTGATACTGTCGTATTTCCGGAAAAGGAAAGTACAGGCGTCAATCATGTCTTTTGAATTGAGTTGCTTGCGTAGCAAGTTCTCTGTCAGAGAGTAAACCTTGGCGGTAATCTCGTCGACGCGCTTGTTGAAGATCGCAGCGGGTATCGTCTTCCGTTTCAACATCCGATGCGCAAGAAAACGGCGCTGTCCAATGAGGATTTCGTACTTCCCCTTTTTCTCAGCAGGGCAAACGACAATCGGATGAAGTAGTCCGACCTCTGCAATGCTTTTTGCAAGCTCGTCAATACCTTCCGAAACGCCGCTCGTACGAACTTGGCCCTTTGAGATGGTAAGCTGGTCGAGTGGCAAATCCTTGTGGGCGGTGATCTTTGCTGAGATTTTCATTTTAGCCTCCAGTTGGGTTGTTGATTTTTACTCCGTCGGCACCTATCCGTCAATATCGTGAGCAGTCATGTCCAATATCCTCCGCAGTTCATCCCTGCTGAAAACTTTCACAACCGCGTTATCCGCCATATCCACGTACTGCTCAAAGAGTTTTCGTTTCTCGCCAAGAATCTTTGCGATGCGTTCCTCAATCGAATTCGTTACCATGAAACGAAATACGTGTAGTGGTCGATCTCTACCGAACCGGTGGGCGCGCTGGACTGCTTGGTCTTCCAGTGCGGGATTCCACCAGCGATCGAAAAGCACGACGGCTGAGGCTTCCTGCAAATTCAGCCCGACGCCCCCAGCCATCAAAGAGACGAGCAAGGCACGTGGCCCGGGTTCGCCACGGAACTTCGCCAAAACCGCGTCTCGTTCGGACTCAGATTGCTGTCCGTGATAAAGCCCATGCGTAAAATCTTTCAGGTTGCTCGACAACCATTCCAACGTCTTGACGTACTGCGAGAAAATAATCAGCTTGTCCGTCGACTGCGATAGAGATTCAAGTATTACGCTCAGCGCCTCCCATTTAACGGATTCCTCACTCTCAGGATCGTAGTTGCACAACTGCTTGAGTCTCGTAATCAGCGCCAAGAGGTTCGTCAATGTAACTGGTACACCGCTAGCGTGGAGAATGTCGAACCGCGCATTCCAAAGCGTATCGTACGCTTCCTTCTGCTTGCCTTGAAGTTCGAGAGGCAAGTCCTGAGCAATGATAGGCGGAAGCTCTCCTAACACTTCCTTCTTTCGCCGCCGCAGGAAATGCCGCCGCATTCGGTTGTGAATTTCCGCTCGGCTCATGCCGGAATAAATCAATCCTAGCTTCAAAAATCCAAAAATCGATACGATGTCATCCGATTTGTTCTCAACTGGCGTGCCGGTCAGTGCCCATGCACGAGACCGTGGCAGCAGCCGACTCGCAAAAGCCGTTGCTGAACCAGTATTCTTGATTCTTTGTGCCTCATCCAAAACCACCACGTCGAAATGAACGCGAGCATCAATGGTCGATGCGTCTATTCGCATCTGCTCGTATGACGCAATTAGCACCTGAATAGGCAGCAGGTACAAAGCAGCACGTTCGCTGCTTGAACCTCTCACTTGCCGCACGACGAGATGAGAAGCCCAACGTGCCAGTTCCCGCTCCCAATTCAATTTGAGAGCTGACGGAGTCACGATCAAAGCTCGGTCAGAGCCTTTAAGTCGAAGCACAAGCTGCAGCGCAATGGCCGCCTGCACTGTCTTACCGAGTCCCATTTCATCGGCAAGCAGTGCATGTCGGCTGCGAGCAAGGAAACTGACGCCTTCCCACTGATACTCTCTAAGCGGACTCGGAAGACCAAGCTCTTTGGCGTGAACTTGGCTGCCGATTTTGACCGGTTGAGTCCTTACCTTCACAGATGGTTATGATTCTAAGAATTCTTGGATCAAGTTGCAAGGTTAGGAAATTCTCACTCTCAGAATCTCCGTCTCGCAGCGGACGATGTGTGTTGTCTGGAGCTTCACGGATTGCGGCGTGTGTGACCACGCGGACTTCACGTCGGCATCCACGACAGTGTGGACGACGCTGCCGGTACGGGCTTGAGCGCACGAGAGGAAGACGAACTTCGTCTCGTGAAAAATGCTCTCGGCTGCGATGTCGGGTTTGTCTGGCATCGCGTTGATCGGATCGATCAGATTCCGGAAAAGATCAAGATCATTTGGATCATTTCTTGTAGGCCGCGTGACCTCACGCGGCGCTTCGGATTCGCCGTGTCGGGTGACACGGCCTACAACGGAAACATCAATTCGCACACGAAACTCACGGAGCCAGATTGCGATGACTTCCCTGTCGGCTCTCTTGCAGGCAAGAAGAAGATGTGTGATGTCGAGTTCGATGCCGACAAAGTGCCGTTGAGTTCGCACGCAGGCGATGGCGGATGTTCCCCCGCCGAGGAACGGGTCGAGCACGAGGTCGCCTGCGTTGGTGGAGGCGAGGACGCAACGCTCGAGGAGGACGACGGGTTTCTGGGTGGGATGTTTGCCGAATTGTTTCTCGGCTTTGCCGGGCGCGGGCATCGTCCAGACGGTCTTCATCTGTTTCCCCGTCACTGCCTTCATGGCTCTGTAGTTGAATCGGTGTTTGCTCTTCTCGGTCTTGGTGGCCCAGAGGACGGTCTCGGTCGAGTGCGTGAAGTAACGACAGGACAGGTTCGGCGGCGGGTTCGGTTTCTCCCACGCGATGTCGTTGAGAATCTTGAAGCCGAGTTGTTGCATGGCGTAGCCGACGCTGAAGATGACATGATGGGTGCCGGTGACCCAGATGGTGCCGTTGGGTTTGAGGACGCGCTGGCAACGGCGGAGCCATTCGGTGTTGAACTCGTGCATCATCTCCATCGCCCCACTGCTCTTGCTCGCCCCAAAGGACTTGGCGAGTGAATCCCAGTCGCCTTTGTGGACGCTGACCATCTTGCCCGCATGACAGGTGATGCCGCCGTTGGAGAGGAAGTAGGGAGGATCGGCAAAGATGGCGTCGAAACAGCCGTCGGGATGTTTCGCGGCAATGGCGTCGAGGACTTCAAGACAGTCGCCTTGGTAAAGATAGATGCCGTGGGCGTCGTCTTCATAGACGAGGTTCAACGGGGCAATGGCGTCCTTGTCCATGACGATGCCCGCGACGGGGTTGACCACGCCAAGGTCGTGGTAAATGCGTTCCGGTGATTCCGGATATTTGTAGGGCAAGCGCTCCGCTTGCCGTTCCTCCTTGGCAGGCGACGCGCCTGCCCTACAGTTCTTGCTCTTTCGCGCCATGAGCCGATCCGATCCACAGATCAGGCCATCAGATCAAGATCATTCGCGATTCCCCTGCCGCCGCTGGAACAACTTTCCGCTCTCCCATCATCCGGCATAAGGCAGGAGCGGGCACACAGCAATCAGTGACCCGCTTAGGACAGAGATCCTTCGACTTCGCTCAGGATGACACCTTTGTTGACGCCGCCCTATCCTCCGCTGACTGGCAGATTTTGTCATTCCGAATCTCCGGCGAAGTTGGTACAAGGGGGACATGGCCAGAAAACCATTGTTGAGACCGCCGTCCGGCGGAAGTTGCAGTAGCCGAAGGACGACAGAGATGTTTCGATTGCCGCACACGACAGCGGCGCCTCATCGGATTCGGCTAGCTCAACATGACGGTAGAAAACGCCTAAGGATGAAGGCTACGTCATGATCGTACGCACGCTCTCACCCATGCGGGAAATGAAGACGCGCGGGACGCCGTTGTCAGAACAGCAAGAGGCGGTGCTGCGCTTGGTCGAGAAGGAAAAGCTGACGCACGCAGAGGTCGCTTTACGTCTAGGGACGTCGAAGGCCCGGATTCAACAGATTTCTCGAACGGCCAAGGCGATCCGGGAAGATTATGCGCAGAACGGACTGGATGCTTTGTCGTTGTTGCCCGGGCGGGCGCGGAATCTCCTGGTGATTCTCGGTCTCGCTTCGCGGGTCCGGGTCAAACTGGCCATCGTGCGGCGGGAGCTGTTCTGGGACAAGCAACGGCAGGAGGTAATCTACAAAGGATACTCACCGCGCAACATGGGTTGGGAGTGTTGGCGGGTGCTGCTGGAGTGGGCGACCGATGATTGGGCCACGCCGCACGAGAGCGCCGGTCGCGAACAACTCCCGGCAGAATTGACGGCCGAGCAGCGCGCGCTGCTCAAAGCCTTCGCCGCGGAAGTGAATCGGCGCGCAGAAGCGAACATGCTCAAGACCGGCAAGCTGGAAGGTTCGCATCATGCCGCGATGCGTGAGTTGCTCAAAAAGTTGGGCTGCGAGTAAATCAATGAAGCACGAACACCTCCGCGCCGCTACCGTCCGGCGGAAGTTGCAGTAGCCGAAGGACGACAGAGACCCTTCGACTTCGCTCAGGGTGACATCCTTTGCACGTCTTCGCGCCTTCGCTGTTCATCCTTCCGTGTCTTCCGTCTATTCCGTGGTTCCATCCTTTACACCTTTCTTGACGCCGCCCTGGGGGCGGTCAGCGGACCGATCTCAGGCAATCTCCTTGAACTGATCTCGTTGTGGATGTCCTTTACGGTCAAACGATACTTTGCCGAAAACAATGGAGGTCTTCTCATCAATGCCTGCCCCTTTCAAGGTGTCCTCGTCCCCTCGCACGACAATGGTCTTCTTGCCATTGGGAAACCGGATCTTGATGGCATTGGTACCGGCAGGCCACTGGATCTTCTTCCCGGAATTCAGCAGGAGCGCCATGTCCTGCGCAGCGATAATCTGCGCCGCCGGGGCATAGCCGAACCCCTCGATGTCGAACGTTAGCTGTCGGTAAGGCATGACCGATTTCTACTTACTATGGTCTGTGAATCAAGGAAGGTTTTACCGCAACGGTCAGTCATCAGTCTTGTCGTGCGCCTCTTCGCGGCTATTCCAAAATCTTGGCCGCAAGAACGCTCAGAAGTTGAAAGCTCCTGTCCTTGGCACCTCAGCGGCGTAGCTGTTTCTTCCGGCGTCGTGTTCCGTCGTTGTTTACCAATACGCGGCTTCGTTGCGCAGCGTCAGTTGCTGGTAGTGCGACTTCGGCAACTCCTGAATGAAACGCGAGGCGCGTTGGAAACCGCCGGTGTCGCCGCCCATTTGACGGTAGAGCGGATAGGTCATGTAGAGTTCGTCCTTGGCGCGCGTCACGGCCACGTAGAAGAGACGGCGTTCTTCCTCGACGCCTTCGATGTTGTCGAGAACGCGGCCAAGCGGAAACATGCCGTCACACAGGCCAATGACAAACACAACTTTCCATTCCTGCCCCTTGGCTTGATGGACGGTGCTGAGACGGATGAACTCTTGTTCGTTGGCGGTGAGCAGCGTGGCGTCCTCGGCTTCGAGGTTCGTCAGCAAGGCAAGCTGGCTGAGAAATTCTTCCATCGTCGGGAACTGGAGCGAGAAGGAGGCAAGCTGGTTGATGTCTTCCTCGCGGACGCGGGCGTTGTCGTACTTCGTCTTGAGGTAATCGCTGTAGAACCCTTCGAGCACGATCTCGATCATCTCGTCGGCGTGTTTGTCGCCGTCGGATTTGTCGCGGAGGTCGTTGACGATTGTGGAGACATGTTTCCAATCGTCAGCGGCTTTCTTCGGGACAGTCGGATGTGCATTGGGTAGTTCGCCGGTAAGGCCGGAAATGATGGGATGGATCTTCTCCCAAAGTCTGTCGGCAGTGGCGGCGCCGACGCCGGTCATGAGCTTGGCGATGCGCTTGAACGACATCTCGTCGTGCGGGTTGAGCGCGAGCTTGAGGAAACAGGCGATGTCCTTGATGTGCGCCTGCTCGAAGAACCGCAGGCCGCTGGTGATGACATAGGGGATGTTGCGGCGGGTCAACTCCAGTTGGAGTTCCATCGCGTGGAAATGGGCGCGGTAAAGGACGGCGATCTCGTTCAGCTCGACGCCTTCGTCGCGCAGTTCGAGGATGCGCTGGGCGAGGAATTGCGACTGCTGGTTGGCGTCGGCGCACGGGATGAGCCAGGGCTTCGCGCCGCCTTTGCGGACGGCCTGAAGGTTCTTGGCGAACTGGTTGGGGTTGGCCTTGATGGCGTCGTTGGCGAGATTCAGAATCGTGGCGACGCTGCGGTAGTTGACTTCGATCTTGTGGACCTTCGCGCCCGGATAACGATCGGGGAAACTGAGGATGTTCCGGTAATTGGCGCCACGCCACGAATAGATGGATTGCGCATCGTCGCCGACGACCATGAGATTGCGGTGCCGCATCGCGATGGCGTCAATGAGGTCAGCCTGAATCTTGTTCGTATCCTGATACTCATCCACGAGGACGTGCAGAAACTGTTCGCGATAACGTTCGCCGACTTCGTTGTGTTCCTGGAAGAGTCGAAGGCAATTGACCAGCAGGTCATCGTAGTCCATCGCGTTGGCTTTCAGCTTCCGTTCCCGATAGACCTCGCGCAACGTCTTGATCGGCCCCGCGAGGTGAGCGAAGTAGTCGTACTGCTCCGCCAAGACGCGCTCGACGCTGCGTTCGGTGTTGACGGCGAGCGAGTAGATCTCCGCCAGCACATCGCCCTTCGGGAACCGTTCCGCTTTCGTGTCAATCCTCGCCTCGGCGATGCAATCGTTGAGCAGGCTGGCGGAGTCTTCGCGGTCGAGGATGGTGAAGTCCGAGCCGTAGCCGAGCAGTTTGCCGTGCCGACGGAGGATCCGGTTGCCGACATGATGGAAGGTGCCGCCCCAGATCTGCGAGATGTCCATCGGCAACAAACCCTCGACACGCCGCAACATCTCCTTGGCGGCCTTGTTCGTGAAGGTGAGCAGCAGAATCCGCTGCGGCTCGATACCGTGCTCGACGAGCCACGCGACGCGATAGGTCAACGTCCGCGTCTTGCCACTGCCCGCGCCCGCGATGACGAGCATCGGGCCGGAGTTCAGTGAATCGTCCGCGCCGCGCGCCGTGACGGCGGCGTATTGCTGCTCGTTGAGTTCCTTGCGGTAGTCAATGTGCAACTCGCGCGGCGCGTGCGCGGGATGGAGGACGTATTCGTTAGGCATGGAAAGGAGTCAGGAGTCAGGAGCCAGATGTCAGAATGTCAGACAGGCGAACGCGTCCGTCGTAGAGCGCCTTGCCGATGATCACGCCAGCCAGATTCGGTTGCTTCAACTCGCGCAGACGGCGCACGTCGTCCGCCGTTGAGACGCCGCCGCTGGCGATGATGTCGCACTGCACGGAGCCGCACACCGTCGAGACAGCGTTGACGTTCGGCCCGGTCAACGTGCCGTCGGTGGCGATGTCGGTGAAGATAATCGTGCGGACACCGAGCCGGCTGATCTGTTGCGCAAACTCGACCGCCGTCAACGAGGTCTTCTCGACCCAGCCTTTGACGGCGACGAAGCCGTCGCGCGCATCAATGCCGACGGCAATCTTCCCGCCGAACTCGGCAATCAACGACTTCACAAACGCCGGTTCACAAGCCTTCGTTCCCACAACGCAACGGGAAACGCCCATCGCCAGTGAGTCGGCGATTTGCTGTCGTGTCCGCAGGCCGCCACCGAGTTGCACGGGAATGTTCACCGCAGCGAGAATGTCGTGAACGCAATTCCCGTTGCGCGGCTCGCCACTGAAAGCGCCGTCGAGATCAACGACATGTAGCCATTCTGCCCCCTGCCCTGCCCACTCGCGCGCGACCGCCCCAGGATCGTCGCCGTACACGGTCATCGCATCCGCGCGGCCTTGGTGCAGGCGAACGACCTGGCCGTTCTTCAAATCAATCGCCGGGTAGATGGTGAACATAGGAGTCAGGAGTCAGGAGCCAGAATTCAGAATGGCAGAGGCGTACGCATCAAGCAACTTGCTGACTTCCTCCAGTTGATTGTTAAGTGCGGTGGTTTCACCATAGCCGAGATCAGCAACAAGAATCAGGTAGTAGCGACATTCCTCAAGCGAGCCTTGCGCTGTATTCATAAAACGCGCTTTGTCGGCCCGCCCGGTCTTCTTAAACCCTTCGGCGATATTGGCAGCAATGGAAACGGCCGCCCGCCGCAACTGGCTGGTCAAGCCGTACAACTCGCTCTTGGGAAACGCTTCCGAAAACCGATACACATCCAACACGAAGCGATGTGCCTTCTGCCAGACAATCAGGTCACGAAATGTCTTCGCAGGTGGGCGATTCATGTTTTCCGCCCTCCTGACTCCTGACTCCTGACTCCTGACTTCTGTAGTTCGACAAAATTCTCCAGCATCTTCAATCCGATAGCCTGCGATTTTTCCGGGTGGAATTGCGTGGCGAAAACATTGTCGCGCCAAAGCGCCGCGGCAAACTCCACGCCGTACTCAGTGGTGGCGGCGACGACGCTGTTGTCGCGCGGTTGGCCGTAGTAGCTGTGGACGAAATAGACATGGCTGCCATCCGGCACGCCGCGCAGCAGCGGGCAGTCGGGACGTTTGATGCGGAGTTGGTTCCAGCCCATGTGCGGCACCTTGAGTTTGCTCTCCGGAAATCGCGGCACGGTTCCCGGCAACACACTCAGTCCGGCGACACTGGGTGATTCTGCACCGGTCTCAAAGAGCATTTGCAGGCCGACGCAGATGCCGAGGAACGGACGTTTGCTAGCGATGAACTCACCGATTGCGTTTGCGAGGTTGAGCTTCGCAAGGTTCGTGACGCAATCGCCAAACGCGCCGACGCCGGGCAGAACGACGGCATCGGCGGCGAGAACGTCGGCCGGCGCGTTAACAATGCGCACGTCGCCACCAACCCGCGCGAGCGCTTTTTCGACGCTGCGAAGGTTGCCGCTGCCGTAATCAATGAGTGCAATCATGCCGGGCGGAGAGATTACACGGAATTTGCCGCCGGGCAAGCTCAGTCACGACTGATGTCAGTCACGACTGATGACGAAGATGGCGAGGTCCGCGTGGCGATTGGGGTCGGCAGTGACTTCGATGTCCTTCTCCGTGTTGAGCGCAATCTGGCGATGGATGCGGATGTTCTTGGCGCAACAGAAGTCCTCGAAGTCAGCGATGGAAAGAAATCGAATGTTGGGCGAGTTATGCCACTCGTGGCGGAGCAGGCCGGTGGATTTTGGCGCGCGCCCTTCCTCCGCCAGCATCCGACGGAGCGGTTCGTAACCGATGTTGGGGAAACTGACGATGCTTTGTCGTCCAACGCGGAGCATTTCGTTCAGGATGCCTTCGACATCGTAGATGGCTTGGAGCGTCTGCGAAAGGAGGACACAATCGAATTGTTTGTCAGCAAACGCGCGAAGCCCCTGGTTGAGGTCGGCTTGAATCACGTCAATGCCGCGACGGACACCGGTGAGAACGGCGGTCTCGTCCAGTTCAACGCCGACGACGCGGTGATTCGGACGCTTTTTGACGCGCGCCAGCAGGCCGCCACGACCGCAACCGAGATCGAGCACGCTGGCGCCATCGGGGATCAACTCGACAATGCGATCGTAATCAACCCGGTGTTTGTGGAAAATGCTGGTCGGCGCGTGGCCGAGGCCATCCGGCACCGGTTGCATGGCGTCTTCCAGCGGTTCACCGCAAAGATTGGCGAGGAACGCGCGCATCAGTTCGCCGTACGTGGCGAGATTATCCGCGAGCAGGAAAGCATCGTGGCCACCACCGCTGCGGACGTTGCAATAATTGACGGGAATGTTGTTGGCGATGAGGGCATCCACAATCGCGCGGCTCTGATACGGCGGGAAAAGCCAGTCGCTCGTGAAACTGATGATGAGCCATTTGCTGCAACTGTGCGAGAACATCATCGCCAAATCTTGCGGCGTCCTGCCCATGTCGAAGAGATCCATCGCCATCGTGATGGTGGCGTAGCTGTTGGCGTCGAAACGTTCGACGAACTTCTGCCCTTGATAACCAAGGTACGAACCGACGGAGAACTTTTTCTCAAATTCCGCCGCAACCTCGCGAGGTTGGAATCGGTCGGCTTCAAACTTCTGGTCCATCGCCTCGGCGGACAAATAGGTGATGTGTCCGATCATGCGCGCAATGGCGAGGCCGACTTCGGGTTTCGTTTTCTTGTCGTAGTATTGTCCGGCGTGGTAGTGCGGATCGCGCATGATAGCGTTGCGGCCGACAACGTCGAACGCCAACGCCTGGCTGGTGAGCCGTGGCGACGTTGCCAATCCCATCACGCCCGCGACTTGATCCGGATACCGCGTCGCCCAAGTCAATGCTTGATGACCACCCAATGAACCGCCCGTCACGGCGAGTAGTTTCTTGATGCCAAGGTGCGCGATCAAGCGACGCTCCACCTCTACCATGTCGCCCACGGTGATCGTAGGAAAATCGCGTCCGTATGGTTTTCCCGTTTCGGGATTGATGCTGCCGGGACCGGTGGAACCGCGGCAGCCACCGAGCAGATTCGGACAGATGACGAAGTAGCGGGTAGTGTCAATCGGTTTACCGGGGCCGACGGCGATGTCCCACCAGCCGGGGTCGTCGGCAGGATCATGGCGCGCGACATGTGAGTCGCCGCTGATGGCATGGCAGACGAGGACGGCGTTGTCACGAGCGGCATTGAGCTTGCCGTAGGTCTCGTAACAAACCGTCACGCTCGGCAACTGTCCACCGAGTTCCAGGCGAAACGGACCGTCAAAGGTCACGTTGTGGGCGTGACGCAACGGCCGGGCGTGCCGGAGGCTGTCGCTGCTATCGAAGACGTTTTCTGCCATACGTGACGACATCCCACCACAAAACGGGCGTGGGTGCAAGCCACGGTTGGGTCAGGCGCGCGTTTTCTGCAAGGCCTGGTCCATATCCTCCGTGATGTCCTCAATGGCTTCGATGCCAACGGAGATACGGATCATGTCCGGCGCGATGCCGTTGGCGCGGCGAACGTCCTCGGTCATGTTGATGTACTGCGATGACCACGGATGAATGGCCAGCGTCTTGCAGTCACCGAGGTTGGCGAGGTGATAAACCAGCTTCAGATTGCGGATGAAATCGAAACAGGCCTTCTCGCTGGGCAGTCCGAACGTCAACAAACCGCCATAGCCGCGGCCATTGAACTGTTCCTTCGCGACGGCGTGGCCGGGGCAGTTTGACAGACCGGGATAGTTGACCCAGGTGACGGCGGGATGGCGCGCGAGGAACTCGGCAACCTTCTGCGCGTTGGCGAGTATGCGTTCCATTCGCAGCGCGAGCGTGTCAAGGCCGATCAACGTCAGGTACGTGCTGAACGGCGACTGCGTCGTTCCGAAATTCAGGTGCAATTCGCGCCACACTTTGTCGCAGTACGCCAGCGGGCCGCGCTTGTCCTTGTTGATCTTGAAGTCCGGGAATTTGTCGAGCGGCCAGTCGAACTTCGCCGAGTCAATCACCGCGCCGCCGGTCGCGGAACCGTGGCCGTTGATATACTTCGTCGTGGAGTGAATGACCACGTCGGCTCCGTGCTCAAATGGTCGGAACAGATACGGAGTCGCCAGCGTGTTGTCCACCAGGAGCGCCGCGCGGTTGGCGTGTGCCAACTCGGCGAGCGCCGCGATGCGCGGCACGTCCAGTTTCGGGTTCCCGATGGTCTCGACAAACAGAGCCTTGGTCTTCGGCGTGACCGCGGCCTTCCATGCATTGAGGTCGGCGCTCTCGACCAACTTGGTCGTGACACCGAGACGTTTGAACACGTTGTTCACGACCATGAATGTGGACATGAACAGACTGTTGCCGCAGACAATCTCGTCGCCCGAACCGGCAATCGCCAACAATCCCAACGACACCGCAGCCATGCCGCTACCGAGCACGACAGCGTCCTGCCCGCCTTCGAGCAGCGCAAGGCGTTTCTCCAACGCCTGATTACTGGGGTTGCGAATGCGCTGGTAAATGAAACCCGGTTTCCGACCAGCGAAAACGTCCGAAAGCTCCTCCGCCGTCTCGAAGCGATGAGAGGCGGTTTGGTAGATGGGCACCAGCGTCGCGTTCTTCCACTCACCTGTTGTCTGTGCGCCGTGAATGACTTGCGTGTCGAATCTCATGGTGGATTATCTCCTCGGTTTCCGTTTATGACCAGCCCTCGAACAACGCCGTCGAGAGATACCGTTCCCCGGCGTCCGGCAGAACCACGACGATATTCTTGCCGGCAAACTCCGGCTGTTTTGCCAACCGCACGGCGACAGCCGCCGCTGCGCCGCTGGAAATGCCGCTGAGAAGCCCTTCTTCGCGGCTCAAGCGCCGCGCAAACTCAATCGCCTCCTGACTGTCCACCTGCTCGACGCGATCCACCATCGAGAGATCGAGCACCTTCGGCACAAAGCCCGCGCCGATTCCCTGAATCTTGTGCGGAGACGGTTTCACCGGCTGTCCGGCGAGCGTTTGACTGATCACCGGACTTTCCTTCGGCTCGACAGCGATGGAGAGAATCTTCTTGCCGCGGGTCTTCTTGAAGTAACGCGAGACCCCGGTGATCGTGCCGCCGGTGCCGACACCGGCCACAAACACATCAACCGTGCCGTCGCTATCCCCCCAGATTTCCGGTCCGGTGGTCTGTTCGTGGATGGCGGGATTGGCAGGGTTCTCGAACTGTTGCGGAAGAAAATACTTTTCCGTGTCGGAGTTGAAAATCTCCTGTGCTTTCTCGATGGCACCCCGCATCCCCTTCGCACCCTCGGTGAGAACCAACTCCGCACCGAGCGCCGCGAGCACGCGCCGCCGCTCAATGCTCATCGTCTCCGGCATCGTGAGCATGACCTTGTAGCCGCGCGCCGCGCCGACGTAGGCAAGCGCGATACCGGTATTTCCACTGGTTGGTTCAACGATTACGCAGCCAGGTTTGAGCTGGCCACGCTTCTCGGCATCCCAGACCATCCCAGCGCCGATGCGACACTTGACTGAGTAGGATGGATTACGGCCTTCGACCTTGCCTAAGACCGCTGCTGTGGCACCGTCGGTGACGTGATTAAACTTCACCAAGGGGGTGCGTCCGATTGAAAAAGAGTTGTCGTTAAAGACTCTCATGGCGCGCACTCTACACGCGCTCGGCAGAATTGCAACAGGGAAAACCTTATCCTTACTAATGTACTAAGGATTACGCCGCGTCCTTGGTCTGCTTTCGACGAACCAATGGTTCACGCTCCCCGTCAACCACCGCACGGTTGATCGTTACCTCGGCAATGTCGTCACGCGACGGGATCTCGTACATCAAATCCAACATCAACCGCTCCAGCAACGCACGCAATGCACGGGCGCCGGTTCCCTTCTGGATTGCTTCCGTCGCAAGCGCGTGCAGGGCATCCTTCGTGAAAGTAAGATGAACCCCTTCCATCGCAAAGAGTTTGCTGTACTGCTTTGTCATCGCATTGCGCGTCTCGGTCAGAATCGAAATCAGTTCGCTCTCCGTCAGCTCGTGCAACACCGACACGACCGGTAGCCGGCCAATGAACTCGGGTATCAAACCGAATTTCAAGAGGTCTTCAGGTTCAACGTGCCGTAGAACCGACGCACTGCTGACGCTCGCGACTTCGTCCCCAGACTTGCCAAAACCGAGGACGTGGCCGGCGACGCGCCGACGCACGATCTTGTCCAGACCGATAAACGCGCCGCCACAAATGAATAGAATGTGCTCCGTGTTGACGCGGATGTATTCCTGATGCGGGTGTTTGCGCCCGCCTTGTGGTGGGACGTTACAGACTGTCCCTTCGAGTATCTTCAGCAACGCCTGCTGCACGCCCTCGCCCGACACATCCCGTGTGATACTGGCCGAATCGCTCTTGCGGCTGATCTTGTCAATCTCGTCAATATAGACGATCCCCAACTCGGCCCGCTTCACATCGTAGTCCGCAGCTTGCAACAATCGCAGCACAATGTTCTCGACATCCTCGCCGACGTAGCCGGCCTCGGTCAGGGTAGTCGCGTCCGCGATGGCAAACGGTACATCCAGAATCCGGGCGAGCGTGCGCGCCAGCAGCGTTTTGCCGGAGCCGGTTGGGCCGACCATCAGGATGTTGCTCTTCTCGATCTCGACATCACTGATCGTCTCATTTTGCTGGATGCGTTTGTAATGGTTGTGGACGGCGACGGAAATGATTTTTTTGGCCTCATCCTGTCCGACGACATACTGGTCAAGCTGACGTTTGATCTCGGCTGGTTTGGGCACTTCCAAGTGGAACTGGCCGCCTTTACGTGCCGACGCCGGTTGGCCAAGCTCCTTGTCGAGGATGCTTTTGCAGACGGCGATACAGTTGTCGCAAATGTAAACGCCCGGCCCGGCGATGAGCTTGCGAACTTCGCCGTGCGTCTTCCCGCAAAAACTGCACATCGTCAGGTTGGTGGGGCGCGCCATGGGTGCTACTTCTTCTCGGGAAGATCGCGGCGGGACTTCACGACTTCGTCAACGAGACCATAATCGCGCGCTTCCGCGGCGGACATGAAGAAGTCGCGGTCGGCATCCTTCGTGACGGATTCGATGGCTTTGCCTGTGTGCAGAGAGAGGATCTCGTTGAGTCGGTCTTTGAGTCGCAGGATTTCCTTCGCTTGGATGCTGATGTCGGTGGCCTGACCTTGAACGCCGCCCCACGGCTGGTGAATCAGGATGCGCGCGTTCGGCAAGGCATATCGTTTCCCTTTCGTTCCGGCGGCAAGCAGCACTGCGCCCATGCTCGCCGCTTGCCCAACGCAATAAGTCGTTACGTCGCATTTCACGAATTGCATCGTATCGTAAATCGCCAGCCCCGCTGTGACGGAACCGCCGGGCGAGTTGATGTAAAGGTTGATGTCTTTCGCCGGGTCCTCGGACTGGAGGTAGAGCATCTGGGCAATGATGAGGTTGGCGATGCCGTCGTCAATCGGCGTGCCGATGAAGATGATGCGGTCTTTCAGCAGCCGTGAATAGATATCGTAGCCGCGCTCGCCGCGGCCGGTTTGTTCGACCACCATCGGGACCAGGACTTGTGACTTTTCCATATCTCTCCTATTTCGCAGCTTCGACCTTAGCATTCGCCATCAGGAAATCAAGGGTCTTGGCCACGCGAACCTGATCCTCGATTTGCCCCATTTCATCGCGCTCGATCAACTGCGCCTTGAGCCGATCGGGTGTCGTGCGATTGCGCTGCGCAATCTGAACAATCCGATCATTGAGTTCGTCTTCCTCGACCTTGATCCCCTCCTTGTCTGCGACCGCGTCGAGGATGAACGACGCCCGCAACCGATCCTTCGCGTTCTGCGCCGCAAAACCGTAGATGTCGGTCTTCCGCTGCTCCAGTTCCTCGCGGCTGACACCGCGCATCGTGTTCTCGCGGACAACATCATAGACGATGCTCCGCGTCTCCGCCGCCACAAGCGAATCCGGCAAGTCGAACTGTGTTTGCTTGATGAGTTGATCCACGATCTGGTTGCGCAAGTCGGACTGCAACTCCACCTCGCGCTCGTTCGCGATGCCTTTGCGGACATCTTCCTTAAGCTTGTCCACTGATGTCGAGCCGACCTTCTTCGCAAACTCATCGCTCACTTCCGCGAGCTTCTTTTCCTTGATGGCAGTCACGTCCACGAAATACGTGGCCTTACGTCCGGCCAGTTGCTTCTGCGGAAAATCGCCGGGGAAGTTGATGAGCACCTGGCGTTTCTCGCCGGCTGTCGCGCCCAGCAATTGGTCGCAGAACCCCGGCAGGAATGAATCGGACTCCACCAGCACCCAAAACGCTTGATGCTCGCCGAGTCCCTTGTTATCCGGCACCAGTTCCGCGATCGGTTTGCCGTCGGCAATGCCGGTGTAGTTGATGACAGCGAAGTCGCCGGTCTTCAATCCGCGTCCCTCGACGGAGACAAAATCAGCCTGTTGTTCCCGGAGCGCGTCCACCATCTTGGTCACGTCCTCGTCGGTCACCGGCCGCTCCTTGCGGGTCACGGTGACGCCCTTGTATTCCGGCAATGCAAACTCCGGCGCAACATCCACCAAAGCGGTGTAGATCATCGGCTGGCCGGGTTGGTGTTCGACCTTTTCGATTTGTGGCAGGCCGACGACGCGCAACTTCTGTTCTCCGACGACCTCGCGATAAGTGTCGGGGATCAGTTTCTTGCGGACTTCCTCGTCAATCTCCTTGGCGTAGCGTTTCTCGACCATCGGCTCCGGCGCCTTGCCGGGCCGGAATCCGGGAATCTCGGCGATCTGACGAAACTCGCGCAACATCTCCGCGCGCGTGCCGGCGACGCGCTCGGCGCTGATCTCAACCCGCAATTTCTTGCGGCACGGCCCGGCGATTTCAATGGTCACGGACATGGTTCTATTCTCCCATCTTGTTGGCTGAAAAAAATGGAGCGAGCGAAGGGAATTGAACCCTCGACATTCACGTTGGCAACGTGACGCTCTACCAGGCTGAGCTACGCTCGCTTCCAAATACGACGGCATGATAACAAAATGTCGCTTGACTGCAACTGGAAATTTTCCGACGCTACGCCTGTGAGACTCATTCTTTTCCTCCTGCTCGCTGTCGCGGCGCAGGCCGCCGATTTTCAGGAGATCTTCTCCAACGGCGCCGATGTCTGGAAACTTACCGCCTCGCAGTTCATGGAAACGCAGCGCGCGAATGGCTTCCGCTGGCAATCCACTTCCAAAACCGACCTCGCGCGTTCTGCCGATGAATCACTCCGCTTCGCCGATATGCGCGTCTGGGAAGCCAAAGCGTCCTTCAACAACACCGTGCTTCGCGAACTCACCCTCTCCCTCTACAATCGCGGCGACGCCGGCACCCTGCTCCAATCCGAATTTGAGAAACTGCTCGCCGATATCGAGAAGAAGTTGAGCGAATGGTCTGGATCGAAACCGATTCGTCTCCGCGACCAGGACCGCACCACGACGATTGTTGTCTCCCGCGAAGCATGGATCAAAGGCGCGCACCGCCTTGATCTCACATGGTCGTTTACACCGCCGCACACCGTCAAAGGTCTGCCGATGCCATTCCGTCCGGAGTTTATCCGGCTCGACATCACGAAATTCGATCCAGCCAATGCTCCCCGCGCCGGATTCCAGGCAACGACAACCGCCGCAAAGAAGTACGTCAGTGCCCTCGATTTCCGCGCCCGTGTCAAACGAGAACCGACAGGCGACACTTGGATTCCTGACATTCCGATGGTCAACCAAGGCAAGAAAGGCTATTGCGCCGCGGCCGTCGTCGAGCGCATCGTCCGTTACTTCGGGCGCGACATGGACCAGCATGAAATCGCCCAGATGGCCGACACCGCCACCCAAGGCGGCACGACCTCACAAGGCATGGCCAGCGCGCTCCAGCGGATGACCAATGAACTGCGTTTGCAGTTGACCACGCATATGCTATTCAACATCGCCGAGTTCCAGAAACTCATCACCGACTACAATCGCACCGCCAAGTCCGCTCGTAAAACCGAGATCGTGCTTCCACACCACGGAACCATCAACGTCGCGGACATCTATGCCGACATGGATTCTGCCCTCCTCAAGCAAGCCCGCCTGCGACGCGACGCGAAGATGACTTCGTTCAAGGCGACCATCACGAAATACGTCAACGCCGGCTGTCCGTTGGTCTGGACCCTGATGGTCGGTAAAGTCCCCGAGAAACCTGCGCTCACCGAAACCGGTGGCCACATGCGCTTGATCATCGGGTTCAACGAACGCCAGAACGAAATCATCTACTCCGACACGTGGGGTCCCGGCCACGAACGCAAGCGCATGCCGTTGGCCGACGCGTGGACGATTACGTTCGACTTGTTTACCATTGAACCGCGCGACGTCCGGTTCTGACGGCGAGAGAAGTGCGGGCGAGAGGACTCGAACCTCCACGGCTTTCGCCACAGGCTCCTAAGACCTGCGTGTCTGCCAATTCCACCACGCCCGCATCAGCGCGCCTAAGATAATCAATCCTCCCCTGCCCTGCAATCCTTCGTTGGTTGACAACCAGCCCTCCCGTGTTACGGTGCGGCGCATGTCAGGCACGGAGACTCTGCGACGCACCCCATTGCACGCCGCGCACGTCGCGCTCGGCGCGAAACTCGTGCCATTCGCCGGGTATGAAATGCCCGTGTACTACACCAGCATCGTCGAGGAACACCACACCGTCCGTCAACGCGTCGGGCTGTTCGATGTCTCCCACATGGGCGAACTCATCGTGTCGGGCCCCGACTCCGAAGCGTTCTTGAACCGGATGCTCAGCAACGATGTTTCCAAAAGCACCGCCGGCCGCGCCCAATACACGTTCCTTCTGAACGAGGACGGCGGCATCCGCGACGACCTCGTGCTCTACTGGCTCGAACCGTCTCGCTTCATGCTGCTGGTCAACTCCGCCAACGTCGAGAACGATTTCGCCTGCCTCCGTTTTGGCGCCAGCGGCTCCGTCGTCGTCGAGAACCACCACAGCGAAATCGCCACGCTCTCGTTGCAAGGGCCGCTCGCGGTGAAGCTCGTTCCTGCTGCCGCCGCGACACTCGGCCTGTTTCACATTGCCCCGTTCAACGTCTGCGGCGTCCGCTGCTGGGTCTCGCGCACCGGCTACACCGGTGAAGACGGCTTCGAGTTGCTCTGCGCCATTCCCGATGTGAACCGTCTCTGGAACGCGTTGCTCGCTCAAGGCGCGCCGCTCGGCATCAAACCGTGCGGCCTCGGCGCGCGCGACACGCTCCGCCTGGAGATGTGCTACCCGCTCCACGGGCAGGACATCACCGACGCCACCACGCCGCTCGAAGCTGGGCTTTCGCGCTTCGTCGCGCTCGACAAACCGGACTTCATCGGACGAGACGCATTGCTCGCGCAGAAGGCGCGCGGCCTGACCCGCAAACTTGTTCCGTTCAAGATGACCGAGAAAGCTCCCCCACCCCGTCCGCATTATCCGTTGCTCGCCGGCGGACGCCGCGTCGGCGAAGTTACCAGCGGCGCGCCGTCGCCGTCGCTTGGCATCGGCATCGGAATGGGGTATGTAGAAACTGAATTCGCCGCGCCGGGCACGAGCCTCGGCGTGGACATTCGCGGCAAGACGTTCGCTGCCGTTGTCGAAACAAAACCGTTCTGGAAAAAAAAAACCAATGAGTGTTCCAACCAACCTCTGTTACGCCAAAACACATGAATGGGTCCGCGTCGAGGGCGACACCGCCGTCGTCGGCATCACCGACCACGCCCAACACGAACTAACCGACATCGTCTATATCGAGCCGCCCGACATCGGCGACACCATTGTCGCTGGCAAAGAATGCGCCGTGGTCGAGAGCGTCAAGGCCGCCAGCGACATCTACGCGCCCGTCAGCGGTGAAGTGACTGAAATCAACACCGCGCTCGCCGACCATCCCGAACTCATCAACAAAGACCCTTACGGCAAAGGCTGGATATTCAAGGTCAAGATGACCGACACCGAAGAGGTGGACGATCTCCTCGACCCCGACGAATACGCCAGCCACATCGGCGAATGACAGAACTTGATTCTCTGCTATCGGCGATTGGCTATCCTTCTCTCGATGCGCTGGCCGACGCCGTTGTTCCGGAAATGTTCCGGCTGCGCCGCCCGCTGAACTTGCCGGCGGCGCGCACCGAACAAGAGGCATTGCGCGACCTTCGTGCGATGATGTCGCGCAACAAGATCACCAAATCACTTCTCGGACGCGGCTATTACGGCACCATCATTCCGCCGGTGATTCAGCGGAACATTCTCGAAAACCCCGGTTGGTACACCGCGTACACGCCCTACCAAGCCGAAATCGCGCAAGGACGCCTCGAAGCATTGCTCAACTTCCAAACGATGGTCTGCGACCTGACCGCGATGGAGATCGCCAACGCCTCGTTGCTCGACGAAGCGACCGCCGCCGCTGAAGCCATGACGATGTGCCATCGCCTTGATGGCAGCGGACGCAACACCTTCGTCGTCTCCCCGGATTGTCATCCGCAGACAATCGCCATTGTCCAGACCCGCGCCGAACCGCTCGGCATCAAGATCGCAACGGAACTCACGCCAGACACGTTCGGCATCCTGCTTCAATACCCGACGACCGATGGCATTATCCGCGACATCGGCCCCGCCATCGCCGCCGCGCACCAGCAAAAGGCGCTCGCCGTCGTCGCCACTGACTTGCTTGCGCTCACGCTCATCAAGCCGCCCGGCGAATTCGGCGCTGACATCGTCGTCGGCAACTCGCAACGTTTCGGTGTCCCACTCGGCTACGGCGGTCCGCACGCGGCGTTCTTTGCGACGCGCGACGAGTTCAAACGCCAGATGCCGGGACGCTTGATCGGCGTCTCGAAGGACGCGCAAGGCAATCTCGCATTGCGAATGGCGCTTCAAACGCGCGAGCAACACATCCGCCGCGAGAAAGCCACCAGCAACATCTGTACGTCGCAAGTGCTGCTTGCCGTGCTCGCTTCGATGTACGCCGTCTGGCACGGCCCCGATGGCCTGCGCCGCATCGCCGAGCGCGTTCACCGCCTCGCGTGTCGTCTCGCAGAGACCGATGAACCGTTCTTCGACACCGTCCGCCTCGGCGACCAAATCATCGCCCTCGACGAGATGACAACCGACGCCGACGTTGAAGCTGTTGGTAGGGCGCGACCGCCGGGCGCGCCGCCGTCGTTCGGTTCGTTCGCTCGCACAACACCGTTCCTAACGCACGAAGTTTTCAACCGCTACCACACCGAGCACGAGATGCTGCGCTACATTCACCGGCTCGAATCCAAAGACCTCGCGCTCAATACCGCGATGATTCCGCTCGGCTCCTGCACGATGAAGCTTACCCCGACAGCAGCGATGCTGCCCTTGTCGTGGCCTGAAGTGAGCGATCTGCACCCGTTCGCGCCGCGAGAAGAAGCGGCAGGCTATCACGAGATGTTCCGGCAACTCGAATCATGGCTGGCGGAGATCACCGGCTTCGCGGCGGTCTCGTTGCAGCCAAACGCCGGGTCGCAGGGCGAGTACGCGGGGCTGTTGGCGATTCGCGCCTACCACAAACAACGCGGCGAAGCCCACCGCGATGTTTGCCTGATTCCCGTTTCCGCGCACGGCACCAACCCGGCCAGCGCGGTGATGGCTGGATTCAAGGTCGTGCCTGTGACGTGCGACGCACAAGGCAATGTGGATGTCGCGGACTTGCAGGCGAAAGCCGAGCAACACGCGTCCAACCTCGGCGCGTTGATGGTGACGTATCCTTCGACGCATGGCGTGTTCGAGGAACGCATTCAGGAGATTTGCGGCATCATCCACCGTCACGGCGGCCAAGTCTATATGGACGGCGCAAATATGAATGCGCAAGTCGGCCTCTGTCGTCCCGGCGACATCGGCGCTGACGTGTGTCATTTGAATCTGCACAAGACCTTTGCGATCCCCCACGGCGGCGGCGGTCCCGGCATGGGGCCGATCTGCGTCGCGAAACACTTGGCGGAGTTCTTGCCGTCGCAAAGTGGGACAAGCTTCCAGCTTGTCCCTTCTGAAGGACAGACAACCAAGATGGTTGTCCCACTCATCTCCGCTGCGCCATTTGGCAGCGCGAGCGTGTTGACGATCTCGTGGATGTACATCGCGTTGAATGGCGCCGACGGCCTGACGAACGCGACGAAGATGGCAATCTTAAACGCCAATTACATCGCCAAGCGACTCGAACCGTACGTGCCGACGCTCTACAAAGGCGCGCGCGGACTCGTTGCGCACGAGTGCATCCTCGATCTGCGGGAGTGGAAGACGCGCGCGGGTGTCGAGCCGGAGGACGTGGCGAAACGGTTGATGGATTTCGGGTTTCACGCGCCGACGATGAGTTGGCCGGTGGCGGGGACGTTGATGGTCGAACCGACGGAGAGCGAATCGAAAGCGGAACTGGACCGTTTCTGCGAGGCGATGATCGCCATCCACGGCGAGATGGAAACCATTGCTGCCGGCAAGTCGCCGCGCGACAACAATCCGCTGAAAAACGCGCCGCACACGGCGCAGGTTTGTTGCGCTGACAAATGGGATCGCCCCTACTCGCGCGAGCAGGCGGCGTTTCCGACTGCGTGGACGCGCGCCCACAAATTCTGGCCATCCGTCGGCCGCGTGGACAACGTGTACGGCGACCGCAATCTCTTTTGCACCTGCGCGACGCTTGCCTGAGCGCGCCCCTTGCCAAACGCGCTCCTTTCCGTTAAGGTGCGCGCCGCTTTCCATGAACCACATCAAGCGAGCCAGAACCGTCTTTGACGCCGAGATCGCGGGACTGCGCGCCACACGCGCGCGGCTCGACGATCAGTTCGTCGCTGCCATCGAGCTTGTCGTCCGTTGCCTTCGCAACCGCGGCAAACTCATCGTTACCGGCATCGGCAAATCCGGCAACCTCGCCCACAAAATCGCCGCCACCCTCACCAGCACCGGCACCACCAGCGTCGTCCTCGACTCCGTCAATGCGCTCCACGGCGACCTCGGCATCGTCAGCGACGGCGACATCGTCCTCGCCCTCAGTTATTCCGGCGAGACTGAAGAACTTCTCCGCGTCCTTCCCGCGATCAAACGGTTCGACGTGAAACTCATCGCGATGACGGCTTACCCGAGATCGAATCTCGGCCGGCACAGCGACGCCATCCTTAACGTCCAAGTCCCGAAAGAAGCCTGCCCGTTCAACCTCGCCCCGACCTCCAGCACCACCGCGATGCTCGCGATGGGCGACGCCCTCGCGATGTGCGTGCTCGACGCCCGCGGCTTCAAGAAATCCGATTACGCCCGTCTTCATCCTGCCGGCGCGATTGGCAGCGCCATGCTCGTCCAGATCAAGGACATCATGCGCACCGGCGACCGCAATCCCATCATCGCCGAGCGCGCCACCGTCAAGGACGCGCTCCTCGCCATGACCGCCGCCAAGTCCGGCACCATCAGCGTCACCGACGCCCGCGGCAAACTCGCCGGCGTCTTCACCGACGGCGATTTCCGCCGGCAAATGTCGCGTGATCCTGCTGTGCTCGACTCGCCCGTTGGCACGTTCATGACGCGCAACCCGATTTGCATCCGCCACGACGCGCTTGCCGTCGAGGCGCTGAAGATTTTCCAGCAACGCCAGATTGACGATCTTGTTGTCGTTGACGAGAAGAAACGACCTGTCGGCATTGTGGACTCGCAGGACCTGCCGAAACTGAAACTAATGTGACAACAATGTTTCATCCTGAGCAGAGCGAAGGATCTGCGGACAAACGACAGAGATTCTTCACTTCGTTCAGAATGACAGAATAAGAAAGGAAGAACACCATGCCCTCAGCCAATGACATGCGAAAAGGAATGGCCATCAAATACAATGGCGACGTCAACGTCGTCCTCGACATGCAACACCGCACGCCCGGCAACCTCCGCGCCTTCGTGCAAGCCACGTTGCGCAGCCTCAAGACCGGCAAGAGCGCCGTCGTCCGCTTCGCCTCGACCGAACCGCTTGAAGTCGTGAGTATGACCACGCGCCGCGTCGAGTACAGCTACAAAGACCAAGTCGGCTATCATTTCATGGACCCTGAGACCTACGAAGACGTCGTGCTCCACGAGGACTTCCTTGGCGAGAACGCCAAGTACCTCACCGAAAATCTATCGTGTGTCCTTATGGAAGTCGAAGGTAAAGCCGCCGAACTGGAGTTACCGCCCGTCGTCGAGTTGAAAGTGCTCGAAGCGCCTCCTGGCGTCCGCGGTGACACCGCAACCAACGTCACCAAGCCCGCGCAAATGCAAGGTGGCTTTGAAGTTGGCGTCCCGCTCTTCATCAATCCCGGCGACACCATTCGGGTGGACACGCGCACCGGCAAGTACGTCAGCCGCGCATAAACGGAAGTCTTCCTCCGCCACTGCTTGAGGTCAGCGTGTGCCTAGCCGTTGACGTGCTGCAACTGCGCTTCCAACCGTTTCTGTTCCGTGATGTCTCGGCAGAAACCGAACACGCCGATGGCCTCGCTGCCGACAATGATCGGCGCGCCGGCCACAAAGACGTTGAGCCGGCGGCCGTCCTTCGTCATCACAATCGTTTCCATTTCATTGCGGTCGCCGAACAGCGTTCGGTTGAACATGTCGTAGGCGTGCACCAGTTCTTCGGGAGCGACCAGTCGGGCGATGGACATCCCGACCAACTCCTCGGTCGTGTACCCCGTCATCCGCACCGCGGCGGGATTCACGGACGTCAGGCATCCATTGCGGTCGAGACTGAACACGGCATCGAGATTGTGATCGAGCAGCGAACGGTAGCGTTGTTCAGTTTGGACCAGTTCAATCTCGACCTTGCGCAGGCGGCCAACCTCGGCCTCCAACTCGGCGATACGTTGTTTCCACGCCGCGGCGCTGCTTGCTCCCTCTCCGTCGTACTGCGGCACAGGTGCCGTGCGGTTTCGGCGAAAGAACATCATCTGATCGTCGCGCCCTCGTCTCCTCAGAACTGGTTGAGGAAATACTTCAATTGCCGGGCGTGCATGATGTAGCGGGTGGGATCCTCCAGAATCCACTTCCACTGGCGTTCCGTGTCCGTCCACTGTCCGCCCACGCGACGGCTGCGGCCCAGGCCTTCCGTCGCCCAACGGATGACGGCGTCGCGGTCATCGAGCAGGGCGCTGCCGATCATCTGGCTGCGGATCATCAGCATCAACGCGCCGTCGGCACGGTTGGCGACGATGGCACCAACAACGGCGGCCGCGTCGTTCTCGACCATTTCGCGCAGGCGTGGCGCATCCAGCTTGAGGCGCTCGCGATAGTTGACCACGTCCATGAGCATGCCCCCGACGAAATCGCCAAAGTGTTGCCGCAATCCTTTTTCGAATGCCGTCCGCAAATCCCGCTGCATGTACTCCAATCCCATGTCCATGAGGGCGTCGGATGGATGCTTCATGAATTCAGTTCCTCTTCGATGCGACGGATGAGTTTCTTTGGCTCCACCGGTTTGGCGACGAACGGCATTCCCCGGATGGTCCCATCGCGTTGCGCGACGCCCTTGATGGAAACGGTGGCCGTCAGGAACAGCACCCGCAAATCCTTCAAGGAAGGTTCGCGTTGCAGGTCCGCCAGCACCTCGCCGCTGTCCTTCTCGGGCATGATAATGTCCAGCAGCACCAGGTCGGGCTGGAATTCGCGCGCGGCATCCACCGCTTTTGCGCCTTGGTTCTCAATGCGAACTTCGTACCGGCCGTCCTTTTCGAGGTTCAACCTCAGCAGGTTTGTGAACCCCACTTCATCGTCCACTACCAGGATGCGTTTCTTCGCCATGATTGTCTCCTTTGTTAGCTGTACAACGTTAGTGTCACACGCGCCCCACCTTCGGGACGGTTACTCATTTCTATCTTGCCGCCGTGCATGTCAAGGATATTGCGCGCGACGGCCAACCCCAATCCCTGTCCCATGCCCGTCGGTTTGGTTGAGAAGAACGGATCGAACACCCGCGGCAACACGTCCGCAGGCACGCCCGGCCCGTTGTCTTCCACCGTCGCCGTGATCTTCTGGCGGCCACCGTCCGCTGCCGTTGCACTCGTGGTGAGGCGCAGTTCGCCGTCGAGCTTCATCACCGCGATGGCGTTGCTGAAAAGGTTGATGAACACCTGTTCGATCTTGCGGCGGTCCAAGCGCAGGCACGGCAAATCCCCGGCGAGATGCTTGACGATATGGATCCGTTTCTGCTGCAGTTCGTGGTACATCAGCACCAACGCCTGTTCGATGATGGCGTTGAGCCTGGCTTCTGCGATTTCCAGTTCTCCCGAGGATGCGACATCGAGCAGGCCATGGATGATGGCGTCGGCGCGTTTGATGGCCTCCTGCATCTGTGCGATAGTCATCGCCACGTCTTCGCCTTTGCCGGCGGAACTCTCCGCCAAATAATCCAGCCCCATCAACAATGTCGCCAACGGGTTCTTGACCTCGTGCGCCACGCCGGCGGCAAGCCGCCCGATGGATTCCATTTTCTCGATCTGGATCAGTTTCGCCTGTGCCTCTTTCAACTCGTCATTGGCGCGTTTGAGGCTGGCGTTGGCGACGGAGGTCTCTTTCTGGGAGCGGGCCAGTTCGACGTTGAGCGCGCTGAGCTGTTCCTCGGCCCACTTGCGTTCGCTGATGTCGCGGTTGATGCCGACCAAACCGGTGACCCTGCCTTGATGGTCCCGCAACGCCACCTTCGTCGTGATCACCCAGTGCGTGCGTCCGTCGCGGTCGGCAAAGCCAGCCTCCCGAGTAACCGATGGCGCCTCGCCGCGCAACAGCGTCTTCTCTTCCTCCGCGAACTGCTGCGCGAGATCCTGCGGCAGAAGATCGAAATCGGACTTGCCCACGATCGCATCCGGCGACCCAAGGCCAAAGAAGTTGGCCACGGCGTGGTTGCAGAGCACGAACCGGAGACTGGCATCCTTGACGTAAATGTGATCGGGCAACGCGTCAATGAGCGCGCGCAAGAGATTACGCTCACGCTCCAACACCTCCTCGATCAACTTGATCTCGGTCACGTTCTTGGAGATGCCAAACGTGCCAATGATCCGTCCCTTCTTGTCGCGGAACGGCATCTTCGTCGTCAACGCCCATCGCAAACGGCCGTCGGCCAGCGTCTCGCGTTCGATCTTCCCGACCAGCGGTTCGCCCGTCCGAATCACCTCTTGCTCATCCTCAAACGCTGGACGCGCATGATCCTCCGTAAAGACGTCAAAATCGGACTTACCGATGGCCTCTTCCGGGCCTTTGAATCCGAACATCGTGGCTTGTGAACGGCTGATGCGCAGAAACCGGCTCTTCAGATCCTTGAAGTAGATCGAGTCGGGGATGTTGTCCATCAGCGTCCGGAACAATTCCCGTTCCCGTTCGAGTGCCGTCTCGATACGTTGTCGTTCCACTGCGTAGCGGACCGCCCGCGCCAACAGGTCGCCGCCGCCCTCTCCCTTCGTAAGGTAATCCTGCGCGCCTTCCTTGACTGCTTGAATCGCCAGATCGCCGTCCGCCTGCCCGCTACGCACAATGATCGGCAACCCGGGCGCGGCCGCGTGCAACTTCTGAAACGTTGCCAGTCCCAAACTGTCCGGCAATCCCAAGTCCAGCACCGCCACATCCACCGGCTCCTCCGCGATCACCATCAACGCTTCCGCAAGCGTGCCAACCACGCGCGTCTGAAACCCGCAAATCCCGCTCTCAGCCAATGACACCTCCGTGAGGCGCGCATCGGCGGGATTATCCTCCACCAACAGCACCCAGATCACGGAAGTCATCCGAATCACTGTGCTGTCTTTTAGGTCTCTGCGTTCCGCAGTCTTCATGTGAGTGGGCTGTTCTCTGTCGAGGCGCAGCATACTTCAGAGTTACCGCCACCGGCAATCACGAACTAACGGATTATCGGATTATCTTACGGGCAAACCGTCACCGGATCGCCCAACTGCAGCCATTCATACAACAGCTCGATCTGCTCGACGGTCATGGCGATGCAGCCGTGTGTCCACGTCTTGTTCGGACAAGGACCGTGCAATCCCACTTCTCCGCCGAGCGCGGTCTTCCACGGCGGACACTCACGACGGGCCATCGCGCCGCAAATCGCATCGTGGTCAGCCTGTGTGATGAGTTTGTCGCGCAATCCGCGTTCGGCATCCTCGGCGTTCGGATAGCTCAGCCCCAGGAAACGATGATACTTGCTCTCGGGATTCTTGTAACAGATGTAGAACTCGCCTTCCGGTGTGGCGAGATCGCCTTCGCGTTGTTTGTCCGCGGGATTCCGGCCGAGTACGATAGGGATCGTAAGAACCGTGCGTCCCCTATCGTACACGTCCAATGTCCCCGTATGTTTTGTCACCACCACATTCATCAGCACCGGCACGCTAACACAGGGTCAGTCGCCGTGAAAATGCAAAACTGATTACGCAACCGTACATTTTCTCAGTTTCGGCAACAAAAACAGCCTTTCGGTGGCTGGCATCGGCTCTGCTAAAAGAACAGATGCCTAACCACACCTCCTCGTTGGCGATCTCGAAGTCCAACGAGCTCACCTGAGGCCGGGCTGCCCAACGCCCGGCCTCTGTGTTTTCTACTTCAGCCTTTCGCCATCTTCCACTACTCTACCCGCATGACCGGCAACCCCGCGCTCATTGAAGACATCCGCCGCGACATCGCCGAACGCGGCGGCCGCATCACCTTCGAGCGGTTCATGGAACTCGCCCTCTATCATCCCCAGCACGGCTACTACACCGCAGCGCGCTCGGAGAGCGCGCCCTACCAATCCACGGTAGGGCGGGCTGTCCCAGCCCGCCATCCGCGTATCGGCCAACACGGCGACTACTTCACCAGCGTCAGCGTCGGTTCGCTCTTCGGTCGCATCCTTGCAACGCAATTCCGAAAATGGAACGCAACCGAGGTGCTGGAGTTCGGTGGACACCGCGGCCAATTGCGCGACGACATCCTCGCCGCTGCTCCCGAACTTCGTTACCGCATCGTCGAAATCGGCGACCCCCTACCCGATCGCATCGCCGGCGTCGTCTTCTCCAACGAATTCCTCGACGCTCTGCCCGTCCACCGCATCTGCGGGGCACAGGAAGTGTACGTCACGGAGAACTTCGCCGAGGAACTCGGCCCGCTCTCCGACCCGCGCCTGCCGCGGCTACCGGACGGCTATCGCAATGAGATCAACCTCCGCGCGCTTGATTGGCTCGACGGTGTTGTCCGCCGACTTACAAAGTCGGCCTACATCGTCACGATTGATTACGGCTTCGAGTGCGCCGAGTACTTTGCGCCGCACCACAAGGACGGCCATCTCCAGTGCTACCACCGGCACACGAAGAACGACAACCCCTACCAGCACATCGGCGAACAAGACATCACCGCCCACGTCGAATTCACCTCGCTTATCGAGCGCGGCGAACAACTCGGACTGCAAACCGTCCTCTTCACTGATCAGGCCCATTTCCTCATCGAAGCCGGCGAAGCGGTGATTGCCGAGATCGTCCGGAGCAAAGCCGGAACTTTCAGCCGCGAACGCAACGCCATCCACCAACTTCTCCACTCCACAATGGGCCACGCCTTCAAGGTGCTGGTGCAACGAAAAACCGCTACGCCCGTTTCAATGCGTTGATCAACTCGTTCAACTTATGGGCACCTCCGGTAACTCGGCAACCATTGTAGGCCGACTTTGTAAGTCGGCGGTTCCTCGAAGGATTTCGCCGCTTCGCAGAAGCGGCCTACAGCATAACACCAGTTACCGGAGGTTCCCTTATCAACGACCGCTTGAACCTCGGATTGCGAAGGCGGACGTGTCCGCCGCAGCCGAACGCGTGCGGGTACGGCAGGTTAGTTGAACAGGGTTTGCCGCGGGAGTACAGCGTGCGGCGTCTCGCGGACTCGGCTCGCCTGTTCGTATCCGAGGGAATGCAGAAGAAACAGGCGGGACGCCTGTTCAACTATTCAGCCCCTACATTCTCTTCAACGCATTGAGCAATTCGTTGAGCTTGGCCACGATGGTCGGCACATCAGTCTCGCTGGGATCGAGCGCCACGATGGCGTTGACGTTGTTCGCCGTGCCGGCGATGGCGGCGCTCAATTGCTGCGCGCTCACTTCGCCCATCGGACCTTGCGGGCCGGGATCGCCCGGCGGACCTTGCGGGCCACTCGCGATGCTGAACGGGCCGTAGCTGTTGCCGTCAGTGGTGTGGACGATGGCGAGACCACTGCCGTTGTCGGTCACGTTGCCGATGCCGACGCCTTGTGGACCCGGATTGCCGGTGTA
>Ga0233425_10002594_pt1 | contig 35017 bp, 28 predicted proteins | sample Watercolumn_Towu_2_FD_181712 | JGI IMG/M metagenome (GOLD analysis project Ga0233425, IMG submission 181712) | Freshwater microbial communities from Lake Towuti, South Sulawesi, Indonesia - Watercolumn_Towuti2014_140_MG | ecosystem: Environmental > Aquatic > Freshwater > Lake | place...
CGCCTGGATGTCTTGGACGCGTTGGAGGCCCGCTTCGGATCTTGTCCCGGCCCGGTAGCCGAACGGGTTGAGTCCTTATCGGGTGAACCGGCGTTGCGGCGTGCGCATCGCCTGGCGGTGACAGCACAGACTTTGCAGGATTTTCTCGGAAATCTCTAGCCCGGATACCCGAAACTGATCCCGGTCCGGCTCAGAACCGATCCGACTATGAGATATGCGGGCGAGGGCCATCGCCGCCGGCCCACGCCGGCCTACCGATAGAGCAGGTATTTTTGCCGGGCCTGCCGAAAAGCGGCCTCGCCGGTCTTCCACGAACCGACGATCCGGGCTGCCGATAGGCCAGCCTGGAGGGCGCGACGGGTGGTATCGGTCCCGTTGACTTTGTCGAACATATCGAAGCTCTTGCCGGCCTGGCGCGCCTCGGCGAACAGATCGCGGCGCGCAAGCCGTTTCGCCACTTCGACCGCATGGAAATTGATGGCGGTCAGCGGCGCAGTCGCGGGCTCCGTGAAGAAAATCTGCGCGCCTGAAACAATCTGGCCTTTGAACGCCCCGTAAAAGGGTGTGTACGTGATGGGCAGGAATCGGACCCCCGGCAGCTTGCAGTCGTTGAGGGCGCGGCACGTTCGCTCCGCGTCGAGCCATGGGGCAGCGAAGCACTGGAAGGGCAGCGTGTAGCCAACACCGATGTTCACGCCGCCAATCTCCCCCAACATCCCGGTCGCCACCTGGTAAAGCGGCGAATCACTGTGGGGCACGTGCGGCGAGGTCGGCAGCCAGGGCAGCCCGGTGTCACGCCAGACCATGCCCCGCCGCCAGCCCCGAAGCGGGACCACGGTAAGCCGGCACGTGTTCGATATCCAACGCTCGCCGTTGATCATCTGTGCCAGTTCTCCACAGGTCAGGCCATAGACATACGGCACGTCCCATTGCCCCACGAACGACCGGAACCGCTTCTCGAGCAGCGGACCTTCGACGCGTTCGCCCCCGAGGGGGTTGGGCCGGTCCAGCACCACGAACTCGAGGCCGGCCTCCCCGCAAGCCTCCATCGCCAGGCCCATCGTGCTGATGAACGTGTAGGCCCGGCAGCCGGTGTCCTGAATGTCATAGACCAGCGCATCCAGCCCCTTGAGCATGGCGCGCGTGGGCTGGCGAACCCGCCCAGGGCCGTACAGGGAGAACACGGGCAGACCGGTGCGGTGATCCACCCGGTTGGTGAACTCCTGGCCAGCCGGGATGTTCCCATACACCCCGTGCTCGGCCCCGAACAACGCCACCAACTTGACTCCCGGCGCCGCGCGCAAGGTGTCGATCGTGGATTCGAGCCGCCGATTGACCCCCGAAGGATTCGTGATCAGCCCCACCCGCTTGTCGAGCAACTCGCGAAAGCCGTCCTCGGCCAGCACTTCGTTCCCCAGCAGCACCTCGGCGCACAGGGCCGTTGCGCCAAGCAACGTCAGCGCAAACCAACCCGCGATCAGCTTCTTCATGCTCGAACCGTAGACCACCCCGCGCGCGCGGGGCGAGGGATTTCGGCGCGCCGGCCCGCCGCCCCGCGATTGACAAACCCGCGCAAATCGTTTCCCTTTGGGATCATGCTCAAAGCCGGCATCGTTGGCCTGCCGAATGTAGGCAAGTCCACCCTGTTCAACGCCATTACCAGGTCCCATAAAGCAGCCGCGGAGAATTATCCGTTCTGTACGATCGAGCCGAATCTCGGGGTGGTGGAAGTGCCCGAGCCGCGCCTCGAGCAATTGGGCGGCGTCGCCAAGGTCACCACCCTCATCCCCACCACCATCGAGTTCGTCGATATTGCCGGCCTGGTCAAAGGCGCCTCGAAAGGCGAGGGATTGGGCAACAAGTTCCTGAGCCACATCCGCGAGGTCGATGCCCTCGTGCACGTCGTGCGCTGCTTCGCCGACCCGGACATTCACCACGTCACCGGAGCCATCGACCCGGTGCGCGACCTCGAGATCGTGGCCACGGAGTTGATCCTCGCGGACCTCGAGGCGATCCAACGCCGCGAGGAGAAACTCAATCGCGACGTGAAGCGCGGCGACAAACACGCCCTCATCGAAGCCCACTTGCTCGAGCGCTTCGCCGCGCACCTTAACGCCGGCCGCCCGGCCAACACTCTCCCCGACCCGCTGTCGCCCGAGGAACGGGTCATCGTCCGTGGCTTTTTCCTGTTGACGGACAAGCCAACGGTGTTCGCCGCGAACGTGAAGGAGGCGGACCTGGCAGCCATCGAGAGTAATCAGTTTGTGGCGCAGGTTCGCGACTACGCCCGCGCCCACCATGCGTGCGATACTGTGGTGGTCTGCGCGCAGTTGGAGAGCGACCTGGGCGACCTCTCCCCCGAGGAGGCGCGCCAATACCTGCAGGAACTCGGCGTGGTCGAATCCGGCGTGGCCACACTGATCCGGGGCGCTTACCATGTCCTGGGCTTGCGGACTTTTTTTACCTTCAACGAGAACGAAGTGCGCGCCTGGACGGTGCGGGGCGGCGCAACCGCTTCACGGGCGGCGGGGACCATCCACACCGACATCGAGCGCGGCTTCATCAAGGCCGAAACCGTCAGTTGCCCGGACCTGGTCAAATGCGGTTCCGTAGCCCACGCGCGTGAAACCGGCCACTACCGGATCGAAGGCCGTGATTACGTGGTGCGGGATGGGGACGTGTTGCTTTTCAAGTTCCACGTCTGACTCCTGCGGAGTGCCGGCGCGCCCGGCGACCGGTCCGGCCTCCGCTCCTGAACCCCGGGCCTACCAACGCGCCTGGGTCTCGTGGTCGAGCGCCGTCGTCTCGCGGTTCGGCTTGGCGGGAACGCCGGCGTGCCAGGCTTCGCGGCTGCGGGCGTGGTCGCTGGCGGCCGAGTCCCGGCTCGCCTCAGCGCAGGGGCTCGGCGAGGCCATCGGTCCGAGCGCGCGTTGGGCGAGGGCGCGTTGCTCGCGCTGGGCCTGCCGGCGGACGGCACGGGCGTCGAGCAAGGCGGTGATCATGGCCAGGCCGGTGAACACGAAACAACCGAGCCAGTAGGCCACGAAAACCATCCCCTGAAGATGCGCCTCGAGCCATGTCTGGCCCCAGAGGAGCATCCCCCCCGCCAGGAGGAGAAACAGCAGGCCAAACCAGCGTCGGCGGGCATCGACGGGCGACAGCATCATCGAAGGCTAGCACGCTTCGGACCCGTGCGCACGACTTTTCTGTGGCCAGCCCATGCTTTAGTGGATTTCGTTTTGCACTTTGGCGGAGTTCTGTTAGTTTATGGACACTGCACGAGACAGAACACCATCACCACCATGCAAATTGCCACCCAACTCGCGCTGTTTCTTGAGAACCGTCCCGGCGCCCTGGCCCGCGTGTGCGATGCCCTGACGGAGGCGCGGATCAACATCCTCGCCCTCTGCACCAGCGACACGGTGGATCACTCCGTCGTGCGCCTGGTGGTCAGCGACCCGCGCAGGGCGCTGTTCCTGTTCGAAGAACGAGGCACGCTCGTGGTGGAAAGCGACGTGCTCCTGGTCGAAGCCCAGAACCGCCCGGGCATGCTGGCGCGCGTGGCCCGCGTGTTGGCCGAAAAGGAGATCAACATCGAATACGCCTACTGCGCCGCGCATCCGCGCGCCCGGCACGGGCTGTTGGTGCTGCGGGTCTCGGATGTCAAGCGGGCGTTGCGGGCGTTGCGCCGGTAACGCCGGCGGCAGCGAGCCGGGCGGCTCGGCCCGTGCGTCCGGCGCGCGCCGCGCCCGGTCAAGAAAGGAAACGCCGTATGAGTTATCCGCTCGTTTATGAGTTGAACACGCGGTGCTGGCTGCGGGAGCTCTCGCAGCGCGAAGGCAAATCCATCCGGTTGGGCAGCGTGCCGGCGGGGGAGATCGCACACTGGAAGGAGCGCGGCTTTTCGCACGTCTGGTTGATGGGTGTCTGGGAAGTCGGGGAGCGCACGCGCGCGGACAGCCTGGCGAGCGCGGCGTTGCGCAGCGCCGCCCAGGAGGTCCTGCCCGACCTGCGGGAACAAGACCTCGCCGGCTCCCCCTACGCGCCAGCGGGCTACCGCGTCGCCCGCGAACTGGGAGGTGAAGCCGGTCTGAAGAAGTTCCGAGGCCAGCTCCATGCTCAGGGCCTGGCCTTGATGCTCGACTTTGTGCCCAACCATGTCGGGCTCGATCATCCCTGGGTGGCCGAGCATCCGGAGTGGTTCGTGCATCGCGCGACGCCCGCGCCCGAGACCTTCCGCGTTGTCGCGGGCACGCGAGAGCTCTGGCTGGCTCATGGCAAGGACCCGAACTTTCCAGCGTGGTCCGATACCGTTCAGTTGGACTACCGCCGGCCCGAGACCCGGGCGGCGATGATCGACGCTTTGGCGAACCTCGCGGCACGCTGCGACGCCGTGCGTTGCGACATGGCGATGCTTCTGCTCAACGCCGTTTTCCTCGAGAACTGGAAGGACTTTGCCCTCAGCGAACCGCCCGAAGCCACCGAGTTCTGGGATCGAGCGATCCGCACCGTGAAGGAGGCGCGCCCGGATGTCCTGTTCCTGGCCGAGGCCTACTGGGACCTCGAGGAGGCCCTGCTGGCGCTGGGGTTCGACTTCGCCTACGACAAGCAGCTCTACGATTGCCTGGTGGCGCGCGATTACGAGGCGGCCCAACGGCGCCTGCGCAGCCGTTCACCGGCCTTCATCAGCCGCAGCGCGCACTTCCTCGAAAACCACGATGAGCCCCGCATCGCCTCGCTGCTTTCCCCCACCGAGCATCGCGCCGCCGCCCTGCTGACGCTGGGCCTCCCTGGGCTGCGGCTTGTGCATGAGGGGCAGTTGATCGGCGCCCGCTTGCGTGTGCCCGTGCAGTTGGCCCGCCGTCCGCTTGAACCGGTCCAACCCGAGATCGAGACCCTCTACGAACATCTGCTCGCCGCCCTCGCTGGCAGCGCCGTGGGACGGGGAGAGGGGCGTGTCCTGGCGCCGCGGGCGGCTTGGGCGGACAATCAGACCTGGCAGAGCTTCGTGGTAATCCAGTGGGCCGCGGAGCCGCCCGCCTTCGACCTGGTGGTGGTAAACCTGGCGCCCCATCGCGGCCAATGCTACGTCTCGCTCGAGACTCCGGACCTCGCCCAGTTCAACTGGCGTATGGAAGATGTCTTGGGTGAAGAGCGCTACGAACGCTACGGGGATGACCTGGCCAACCAAGGCCTGTACCTGGACGTGCCGGCACACGCCGCGCAGTTGTTCCGATTCCGACCGCTGTAGTCCCAGGGACGCGGCCACCACACCCCGGCGGCCGCTTTACTGGGCCGGCAGGAACAGGAAGTAGAGATGCCCGGCTTGCAGCCGCGGCCAATCGACACCCAGATCCAGCTTAAGCGCGCGGCTCTCGCCCTGGCCCAGCAGGCGGAAGAGGTTCGAGAAATCGAGCGGCTGCTGGTAATGGACCAGATTAGCCTTGGTAAGATGCGCAAGCTGCCGCGCCCGCGCGACCGCCGTCTTGAAGTTGCCCAGCTCGTCCACCATGCCCAGCTCAAAGGCCTGCTTGCCGGAGAGGACGCGGCCATCGGCGAACTCCTGCCAATTGCCTGCCAGCTTCCGCCCGCTGCCCTTGTTCCGGTCGTTGGCCTGTTGGCGGCCTTTGGCAACGACTTCTTTGAACCGGCCGAAGGTCTCGTCGATGAGCGCCTGAACCATCTGCCGCTCCTCGGGCAGGGTCTCCGACTCGAGCTTTTCGCCGCTCAGCATGTCCTTGAACTTGCCGCTCTTGAACACTTCCGGGCGCAGGCCGATCTTGTTCATCAAGCCGCGGTAGTTGTAACCATGCATGATGACGCCGATGCTGCCGGTGATCGTCAGCTCGTTGGCCACGATCCACTGGCAGGGCGCCGAGACGTAATAGCCGCCCGAGGCCGCCAGGCTGCCCATCGACGCCACCACCGGCTTGCCGGTCTTGGTCTGGAACTCCTCGATCGTCCGGTAAATCTCGTCGGATGCGAGCACCTCGCCCCCCGGCGAGTTGACGCGCAGAACCACGCCACGCACCGACTTGTCCTCTTCCGCGCGCTTGAGCTGGTAGGCCAGCATCTCGACCGGGCTATGCCCGCCGCCTTCGAACAGCCCGTCGTAAATAATCCCCTGCAAATCGATCACCGCCAGCTTCGCCTCGGCGCCGGTGTCCTCCAGCACCACTTCCTCCAGCCGCGGACCCGCCTGGCGCCCGCCATGCACTCCAAGACTCGCGAAGTCGAAAAACCAATGCCGCAGGTTGCTCAGGCTGCTCAACCCCAACAGCACCAACAGCACGATCGCCAGGATCTTCCAGCCGCGTCCGCCAGGCTTCGCGGGTTGGACCGACGCCGCGCCCAGCAACGGCGGCGGCGGAGCCGCCGGGGCCAAAGGCGGTGGAGCGCCTGCTCCGGGCGGCGGAGCTGCGCTGGCCGGGACCGATGTACCTTCGTTGTCCATACGAGCGCGGGGAACCTACTCCATCCCCCCGTGACCGGCAAGCGGGATCACGGCGGCGCGGTGGCGCACTATGGGCGTCCTACGCCGGCGGCGGCTCGGTTTTGAATAGGGTCAACAGCATCGAGAACCGCTCCGTGGCTTTCACCCCATGTGGCAGGTGAGGCGGCATGTAGAGCAGGTCCCCTGTCTTGAGTGGCTGTGGCCTCCCGGCGAGCGTGAACTCGCAAGCGCCGCTCAGGATTTGGATCAAGGCGTAATGGGGCGAGGTGTGCTCCGAGAGCTCCTGGCCCGCATCGAACCCGAACAGGACCACGCGGGACTGGCCAGTCTTCATCAACGTGCGGCTCACGATGCCGTTCGGGGCGAATTGAGTCTCGTGACCCAACGACAGGACGGCCTGCCGTTCCAAGTCGATCAACGGTTGCGCGCTCACGCCGGCAGCATCCGCTGCGCGCAGCCGCTCCGCCTTGATGTGGATCAAGCCACCTACAGTCGCCGCAACCGGAAGAAACGAGCGGTCCCGGACGGCCCGAGGGCCACCACGTTGCGCCCGTCCTGCACCACGGTCTCGAACAGCATCCTCGTCCAAATCGCCGAAGGGCCAACCGCGAGCGCGGATTCCAACGCCACAGCGGCGTTGGACACCGGCCACGAGATCGTGACTTGGGTTCCCGACCACGACGCCGTCAACGCCGGCGCTGGCGCTGCCGGCGCAGTTGCTGTCGTGACCGCGCGGTAACTGGACCCTGCGGTCGTCGTGGCCACAGTCGCGTCCTCTTTTTGCCACACCAACTCGCCCTCGAAGTGCATACGCAGAACGTACCGTTCATCGGCCAGGGTGGTTGGCCACGCCTCGAAGGTAACCCGCCCGCTGGCATCGGTCGCAGCCGTACCGCGGGGATGTTCCCCCCCGAGGTGACTGTCCCAGCTCGAGAGGCTGACGGTGGCGCCCGGCAACGGCGTGAGGTTGTCCGCGTAGAACGCGCCCACCGTCAGCGGACGCCGGGTGTAGGTGGGCACCAGGACCGGCGTCTCCGCCCCCAGCAACCTTACCGGCCCAGCCCGCCCGGCCAGCATGTCCCAACACCGCACCTCGACCTCATACGTCAGCCCGATGGGAACGTCCTCGAAAGTGAATACGGTGTTGGTTGGCGCGGTGCCCGTCTCGGCATCCAGCCGCCGGAGTTCGAGCGCCTGGAGCTTGAGGCTCGCGGAGCTGATGTCTCCGGCCTGAATGCCATCCACCAACACATAGATTGTGCTGGATGGGTAGTGGGCGCCGGTGACTGCCAGGTGGTGACTGCCCTCCTCCGTGTTGTCAAGTGTAATCTCGGTCTGCTCCCAAACGCGTTCCCCGTTGCGATACACACGCACCAAATAGCGTTCTCCCGGTCGCGTCGTGGGCCAGGTCTGAAAACTGGCCAGGCCGTTCCGGTCGGTCGTCGTGGTGGCGCGCGCGTGCTGGACGCTCTGGAACGTGTCCCAACTCGACAGCGTGACGGTGGCCTCGGGCAGCGCGAACAGGCCGTTCGAGTAGAGGGCCTTGATCGTCAGCGGACGCTTGGGCAGCGCGTTGATCGTGCGCGAGACGCCCCCACCAGCGACCGCGAACGGGCCGGTCTCACCCACCCACATGTCGCCGCAATAGGCGTCCACCAAATAGTTGGCCCCATAGGCCACGGGCGAAAACGAGACCGTGGTGCCCGTGGGCGCCGTGCCCGCATCCGAATCAAGGCGCTTCACCTCGAGCCCGTTTTGGTAGAGGACCGAGGCCGTGATGTCCCCGGGAGAGACACCTGCCACGGCGACGTCCACCGACGCAGCGGTGGCGGCGACCGATGTGGTGACGCGGTACACACTCCCGGCGGCGGTGTTGGTGACGATGAGGTTCGCGATCTCGCCGATCTTGGTGGCGCCTTGATAGACACGCGCGACGTAGTGATCACCCGCGCGGGTGCAGGGCCACGCCTGGAACGCGGCATTCCCGGTCCCGTCGGTGGTTCGGCTGTCCCGCTGATGTTCCTGGCCCTGGAACTTGTCCCAACTGAACAACGTCACCGTGACACCCGCCATCGGGACCACGCCACCCGAGTAGTAGGGCCGGATCGTCAGCGGGCGCTTGCCATTCGTCGTAATGACCCGGTTGAGCGCCGGGGCCTGGAATGTAAACGCGCTCGTGTCGCCCACAATCATGTCCCAGCAGGCAACCGTGATGAAGTAAGGCTCGCCGTAAGGCACCCCCGTGAACGAGTAGTTGGTCCCCCCAGGCGCATTGCCCAGGCTGGCGTCCTTGCGCTGGACTTCGGTGGCGCCCAGATACAGCACCGACGCGCTGATGTCACCCGGAGCGACCCCTGCGACCGAGACGTTGATCGCCCCGGTCCTGGTGGCCGACAGCAGCACGTTGGCGAGATACACCCCGTCGTACGGTGTGCCACTGACGGCGCCATTGCTGTCAAAGCGGAACTGGACCGTCAGGTTGGTCTGACCGGCGAACGCGGACAGATCGAGGTCCTTGCTCGACCACGCCAGCGGCGAGGTCGGCCCGCTCTTGCGGAATAGTTCGCGCCACACGCCGCTCTGGTCGCGCACGTTCACGCTGAAGTAATCCGCCGTAACCTCGGTATCCACGATGTAATCGAAGCTCAGGACCGGGGTCACGTAGCCCTCCAGGCTCACGCCGCGCCGTTCCATGAACACGTGCAGATTGTCGGGGTAGAAGTAATTCTGGCCTGCGGGGCTGCGATACGGGTTGGCCACCTTGTCGCCCCACGCCCAGGCCCAGATTCCGCCCCCGCCGAGATGGCCGATCACCCATTGGCCGGGATAAGGTCCCGAAAAATCGTCGCTGAAAATCGTGGCGCCCTCCAGCGCCGCCGGCCAGACCACCAGCGCGAGCGCCACCACAACCACCCCCCGCTCCCGCCAGGCCGATGATAACGCTCTCTTGTTCATTGTCGATCGAGCATAAGCAAAGTCCTCGCTCGAGTCAATCGCCAGCCGCGAAGGGGGCCGGTCCTCCTCACGGTCCGCGCTTCTATTGACACTTCTGACGCTCCCCCTCTGAGTTGATGCGGCGCGACGCGAGTGGCTGCGCCGGTGCGCTCTCAGCGAGGGGGGTTGTGTCAATAGTGAGGACTGACCCCTTCGCGGTCGGCGATGCAAAACAGGTGCTGCTCCGTCCGAATGAAGATGCGGCCCTGCGACGCGGCAAGCGAGGCCTGGACCTTCTCTCCCAGCGGGTTTCTCGCGAGCACCTTGAACTCCGGTCCGGCCCCGATGATGGTCGTCTCGCCGCTGTCGGCCACGAAGTAAATGCGCCCGCCGGCTGCCAGCGGCGTTGCGGAAAAATTCCCGCCAACGCGCTCCTGCCAGACAATCTCGCCCGTCGCAGCCCGCAGGCAGGTCGCCACGCCGCCGTCGGTGATGGCGAAAAGATGCGGTCGCAAGTAAATCATCGAAGGGACCTTCGGCATTCCCTTCCTCTGCTCCCAGACCAGGTTGGATTCCTTCAGGTCGCCCCTTCCACCGAGTCTGAACGCCTTGATCGTCTCTTTGCCGCCCCACCCTCCCGCGGTGAAGACGAGCCCATCGCCGATGAGTGTCGAGGGCACTTTGCCCTCGCCAATCACCTGGCTGGTCCACAACCGCTCGCCCGTTTCCAGGTCAAACCCCTGCACGACATCCCCCGCCTCACTCACCACCTCGACCTTGCCGTCGTGTTCCCAAATCACGGGCGCGCCGTGGGAGATGCGCGAGAGGCCGCGTTTGCCCTGCCATCGTTCCTTGCCGGTTTGCGCCTCGAGCGCGAGCAGCCGGGCCCGGTCCCACGGCTGCTGCCAGCCGAGCCCCTTGTCTTCCCCATCGCTGCTGCCATCACGGGCCATTAGCAACAGGCCGCGGTAAAGAACAGGCGACGAACCCAGCCCGTGCTCGCCATAGAAGTGGTAATCACGATTGGTCCACACGACCTCCCCCGCGAAGTTCAGCGCCCCGAAACTGCCGTCGGCGAAGCAGGCATAGACGCGTTGGCCGTCGGTGGCGGGAGTCGGGGTGGCGAACGTATTGCGCTGCTGCTTATGGCGCGGGACCTGCCTGAACACCTCCTTGTTCCACAGCACCTTTCCGCTGTCACGGTCCAGCGCCAGAACCCGGCACGACTCGCCACCCTCCGCGGCGGTCGTGACAAAGACATGCCTCTCCCACACGATGGGTGACGACCACGCCTCACCGGGAATGGCCGTTTTCCACGCCACGTTTTCGGTGGCGCTCCACGTGATGGGCAGGTTCGTTTCCGCCGAAAGGCTTAACCCGGACGGCCCGCGAAACTGCGGCCAATTCCCGCTAAGCAGGACGACACTCGCGCTGAACAGGCCGGCGGCCACCAGGGCGGGTCGAACGAGCAACGGCGATGCGCCAGCCAGCGCGAGACAGGACCTATAGGCACCCATGGGAAACCTCACCGTGTTTGGCCCGGCGGCGGGAACTGCTTCGAGGTGTCATCGAGCACGAGAACCCAATCGAGCATCTCGCCGTGATCGGGCGGCGCGAACTCGCGCACCCCCTGGGTCGGAAAGGCGCCGATCTGGCGCGCGCTGCCGTCGCGCGGGTTGAACCACCACGCCCGGGCCTGCGCACCGCTGACCTTGTCCATGCGCACCGAGAACTTCCGTCCGACCGGCGCATAGACCATCGCGTAGCTGCCGGTTTCGTCGCGTGTGGCGGCGAAGTGATAACGGCCGGTTCCCGGAACTGATGTCGGCACGGAACCGCGGGCGATGATCAGATCGTCGGGGACGCGCGTCAGGAACGGCCGCGACTCGAGAAGCCGGCGAGCGAACTGCATCTGGGCCGCGCCTGGTTGGTGGATCGCTTCGCTCCAGGACATGAGTGGATGGTTGATGGGCTTGCCGCGTTTCGGATCGAACATCTGCCACACCGAATGATGCCCGTACGTGTGCCCGCAAGCGCCGCTGAACAAATCCCAATAGAGCGGACGCCGCACGTCGGCGGCGATGCTGTGTCCCAGCTCCTGCGCTTTGAAGGAAACGGGATGATCCTCGTAGATCGGTTCGCCATCCAGCACAGGCTTCACGGGCGCGCGGTCGTAATCGGCGCGGGTTTTGTCGTAGCGACCGGTGAATTCGGCGACGTGTCCGTTCTGGCGCATGTTGAAATCGAGCCAGTCCTCGTCGTGGAACCACTGCGCCGACCCGCCCCCGCCGGGGGGGTGGAAGGTGATGAGATGCCGGCCGCCGTCCCCCGTGCGCAAGCCCCGGGCCATCTCGCGAATCACGGCGCGCTGGTCGTCATTCTCCACGCCGCGGTCGCCCCCGAGAATCCAAAGGAGGGGCTTGTCCCGGTAACGCTTGCCGAGCCATTCGCCGTACACCGCTGCGTTGGCGGCGGTAAAGAGCGGTCTGCCGTCCTTGACCGGGTCGTGCCAGTACCGTCCCCACGTGGGCAGGAAGCCGATGAACAGTCCGAGCGCTTCCGCTTTGTTAACGACGTAATCGACGTGGTCCCAGTAGTCGTTGTCCGGGCCGTCGAGAACGGCCGGCTTTGCCGGATCCAGCTCAATGAGGGGCAGATGGTTGTACGGGTTGGGATCGGCATGCCCGTCGAGCTCGGCAAGCGCGACCGCCTGAATGACGGTGAACCCTTTGGCGGCGCGGTCGGCGAGGTATTGCGCGGCCTCCTCGCGATTGAGCCGGTGAAACAACTCCCAGGCCGTGTCCCCAAGATAAAAAAACGGCTTGCCGTCCGTGGTGACGATGAACCGCTTGTTTTCGGAAATCCTCAGTTGAGGCGGTGCCGCCGTGGCGAGCAGGGCGGCCAGCCAAAGCCAGATCAGATAACGCACTGGAGTCATGCCCGCATGGTGAACGAAGCGGCGGCGGTGGCTAGGATGCTCCTGCGCATTCTCTAAGACGAAATTGACTTCCAGGCCTGGGCGCGAAACTTGACCGGCGTGGCGCCGAAAGAACGTTTGAACAGCTTGTCGAAATAGCTTTGGTCGCTGAAGCCGGCGGCGTAGGCGATTTCGCCCACGGTCTGATGCGTTTCAACCAGAAGCCGGGCGGCGCGCGAGAGCCGCACATGATTCAGGTATGCGACGAGGGTCATTCCCGCGACCTGTTTGAACGCCCTCATGAATTGCGCGGGGGTCATGCCCACGAGCCTCGAGGCCGCGCCGAGCGGCAGCCTCTCGGCGGGATGCGCCGTGATGTGATCGAAGAGTTTCTTGAGCCGCAGCGAGCGCTCCTGCTGGCGCACGAACTCCCATTTCACCATCGCCGACGATCGAAACTGCACCGCCAGGTGATAGAGCAGCTCGAGCAGACAGGCCTTCGCGCCGGCCTGGTAGAACGGTTTGTCGGCGTCACAAAAGTAGCACTGCAGCAGGCGGGCGAGCGCGCCGTGAACGCTGGACGCTGACTCATCGTGGTTGCGCAGGACATGCGCGCGGCGCTCGGGCTTCGAGTAGAAGGGCAGCAGGAACGCGTAGTCGTGGGAGGGCGAGCCCAGCGTATAGACGAACTCGGGCCGAAAGCTGATCACGATCACCCGGGTTTCAAAGCCGGGAAAATCCACCACATGGTGGAGCTTCAAGTTGTCCACCACAAGCAGTTCTCCCGGATTCAAGGCCACCTCCTGGTCGCCCATGCGGAAGCGCGTGATATCATCCAGGGGCAGAAACAGCTCGAGGCGTTCATGCCACGTGACGCCCCGGGTATGCCGCCGCGACGAGAACCGAAACAGCTTGATCAGCAGCGGGAACTCCGCGGCCAGTTCCACTTCGTAATGGCCTCGAGAGTCGAGTTGCGCGGCGATGTCATGAGGTTCAAACGGGAGTTGATTGCACACGTCCAGGACCCTGGTCCAAGCGCCCCGGGTTTGCGCGGCTGCAGCCGTCCTGGCGCGGTTCGATCTCATTCACGGCCTATGCTACCCGTCCGGATGGGAACGGCAAATCAGTCTTGCGTCCCGGCGCGATCCGGCCGCCGAGCGCAGGCTGTCGAGCAAGACGGCAACAAAAATGATGGCGCTGGTGATGAGTGGATAAAGATACGGATCGGCCCGCACGATCACCAGTCCGCTGAAGATGCTCTTGACTAGCACCACACCCAGAACCGTGCCCGGAAACACCTTGCCGCGGCCCCCGAACAGGCTCGTGCCCCCGAGCACCGCCGCCGTGATCGCGTCGAACTCGTAGAACTCGCCGAACTTCGGCGAAACCGAGCCCAGTTGACACAGTGCGAGGAAGCCCCCGAGCCCGGCGCATGCGCCGCTGAAGACGTACACGCTCGCGAGGAGCCGCGTCGCGCGCAGTCCGGCCTTCCGCGCGTTTTCCGCGCTGGCGCCCAGGGCGTGGAGCTGGCGGCCCATGGGTGTGTTCGACAGCGCCAGTTGATCGCCCCCCATCACGAGCGCGCCCAGCACACTACCGAAGCCAACGGTCGCCGTGATCGACAGATCGATGCCACCGGTGATCAGAACCAGCGTTTGGCCGGTCGCCAGCAACAACAACGGCAGACAGGAGTAAAGGACGTTGCCCAGATTGCTCGTCGAGAGAAAGCCGGGCGTCAAGAATCCGAAGGCCGCAACCACCGCGGCGCACAAGCCCAGCACGAAATACTCGGAGCCGAGCACGCGATGAGCCATCCCCTGCCTGTCATCCGTGATGGCAGGGACCGGCGTCATTTCCTCTTCCGGGCGACCACCGCCCCCCACATGCGCGGCTCGAGTTCTTTCAAGTTCGACTGTGTGATGGCGAAGCCCTTGTCATCGATGCGCCCCGGCAGGGACCGCCCGGCCTTGGCATCGAAGATCACCTGGATGGCCTTTTCGGCTTCCCAGTAAACGTCCTGCACCCCCGTCGCATCCACATAACCTTCAGCCAGCAGTTGATAGGCGGTGGCATCGCCGTCGAACCCGCCCAGGATCACGTGGCCTGGCTCGCCATGCCGCTTCCACTTGCCCAGGTTGCTCAACACCGACTTGATGCTTGGAAACATGAAATCGCTCGACGTGAAAATGAGGCCGATGTCCGGGTTCGCCTGCATGGCGCTCTGCACGCCGGCCAGCGCACGCTCCTGGTTCCAATCCGTCGGCACACGCGCGACCACCTCGAGGCCGTCCCCGGCCTCCTTGATGGCCGCTTCGAATCCATCGCGCCGGCCGATGGCGTTCACGTCGCTGAGGTCGCCCATGAGAATCATCGCCTTCTGCTTCTTGCCGGTCTTCCTTGCGAGCGAGACCAGGTGCGCCACCGTATCCCTGGTGATGGCGAAATTGTCCGGCGCGACCGCCGTGTGCCGTGCGTCCGTTGGATCGGCGGGGCGGTTGTAGAGCACCACGGGAATGTTCGCCGCGTTGCAGGCCTTGATCATCGGAATGACGGTCTTGCCGTCCTTCGGCACGATGATGACGCCGTCCACTTTCCGGTTGATGAAGTTCCGCACCTGATCGAATTGCTTCGCGGCATCACCATCGGCCACCCCTTCCAACATCGTGATGCCTTTCGCCGCGCAATCGGCCTTCAGCTTGTCGAAGGCGGCCACCCAGAACTCGGTCTGGAGCGTTTCAAACGCCACCCCGATGCTCCTCACCGCGCCCGGCCCCGGCGCGACGCCATCGCCGGCGCCGGCTCCGGCGTTTCGGGACTTCTCACAGCCGAGAGGCGCCAAAAGAATCGCCACCGTGAGAGTGAGCGCCAGACGCAGGGCCTGGGCGTTTGCATGCATGTCGTAAGGCGGCATTCTGGTCTTAGCGAGTTGAGAAGTCAAAGGTGGCGAGCGCATGTGGCCCGAGCTCGATTTCCGGCCCGGCCAGCGGCGCCGAACCCGCGCGGAACTCTTCCGGTGCGATCATCGCTTGCAGCCGGTTGGCGGCCTCGATCCGTCTTGCGCGCGCACGGCCACGGAGCCCGGAAAGCACGATACGCCGAGGCTCGGAGGAAAGGTTCGCCAGCACCAGGCGCCGCCGATCGCCCCTCTCGAGCAGCAGCGAGCCCACCGCCAGCGGGCGGCTCGATTCAGTGCGGCGCACCGTGCCGCCTGCGAACTCCGCAACATCGGCGAAGACGTGATAGAGCGGAAACACTGCGCCCGCGACGGAAAGAAACTCCTTGGGGAGCCCGGGTCCTCCCAGGGGCTCCAGGAGTCCGCCCCACCCTGTGGTCTCGTAAAAAGTGACACTGTCCGCTCCCGATTCCGCCAGCGCCTTGACCATGGCCAGCGTCCACGCGGCGCCGAAAAGTGATGCCTGACGCGCATCAACGTGGGCAGGCAATTCGCCGCGCGGCGCCGGCTCGGCGGGACCCGTTGCGGTGGCATTGAAGCGAGGCCTCAAGGTCACGGGCGACACCGCCACGGGCACGCGCGGGAAGCGGTGGCGGACGCTGCCCACTTGTTGAACCGCGGCGTCCGGGGTCTCCGCCAGGCTAGGGTTGTCGAAGGCGTGGACCTGCGGGTTCATTCCCCAGCAAACGACATCCGCCTCAGCCAGGCCGGTGGCCCGGTTCAGTTCGTAGAGGTCCGCGTTCGAGCCCGCGCCCAGCGGCGCACCTAACCCACCCAGGCAGGCCCGGGCCAGGGCGAGGCCCTCCCTGGAGGACGTATGGCTCGCGCCCAATCCGAAGACCAGCACGCGCGCCAGCGGCGTCATGGCGCAGCGGAGCTTTCGTGCCAAAGCCCTCAAGAAGCTCTTGATCGCTCGATCACCTGCCTGGGAGTCGAGATGCATTGCCAGTTCGACACGCGCGCCAAGTGCCCGCGCCAGGGAGCAGTGTTCATCCAGGTGGCGCCACCCCGGCGAATCCTCGAGGCCCAGGTCCACGCGCAGATGCGCCGGCCAGAGCGCTCGCACGCGCCGCAGCGACCGCTCGTCAACCAAGCCGCCCTGCGATGAGCTGCCAAAGCCGATCGCCGGCAACCGTCGGCGGCCTTTTGCGAGCCTGACCTCGACCGCCTCGCTTTCATCGTCCCACCGCGCGGGTGCGGCGCGTAACCGGTTCGTTGCTGCGCCGCGCGGCGTCTTCATGCGCACGATTCTGCACTCGACCGCTTGCTCGATGCGCGCGCCCGCTTTGATCTCCACCGGGCGCGGCAGCCTCAACGGCGTGCCGTAGAACTTGAAACTCGCATCGATCCAGTTTCGCTGATCCTCCATCTCGAAATGACCGCCTTCGAAACACAGTTCAGCGCGAACGCCAGGCGCGATCTCCTGGGAAATCCCGGCCAACTCGTGGAAGCCCGCCACCGGTTGGTCTGTCGCGATCCACCGCGGAAAGCGTTGTGGGCTCGCGGCGCCATTCACGTAGCGAGGCTCGCACCGTGCGCCGGCGCATTCCCGGATCGGCAGCAGCACGCAAAGACCGATCCGATTGTGCAGGAATGTGCGCAGAGCGCTTCCCGTGAATTGGAACCGGACTGTCCCGTCCGGCGCCCCGGAAATAACCGCCTTCCACACAAAATCAATTTCGCCGCGCCGGTGTCGGCTCGTGTAGCGGATCGCGAACCGGTCCCCGTGAACCTCATACTGGATCCCGCTGAGCGTGGCTGGAATGGTCGCCCAATTGCGGTCCCGTACTGCGCCGTAGATGCGGCGAATCACTTCCCGACTGCCGAGCCGGACATACCGGAGGTCTCCGTTGTCAAACAGGAGGTCCAGGGGCCCGCTGCGCAGCCGCAGCGGTTGGGCCGGCCTCGGCGGTGGGCCCGACGGCACACCGAGGGCGGGCGCTCTCAAGCCGCGCCTCCAAACTCGCGCTCAAACAGGGGACGCAGATACGCAAAGCTCCGCTTCGCCCAATCGCGCTCCTTCTCGAGCGTAGCGGCCAGGCTGGCTTCTGGCGGCGTCCAGAGTTCCAAAACCGCCGTCGCGCACCGGCCCCCCGCCGCTGCCACCTGGCGCAGGATCCCCGGCACGTCCAACATCCCGCCGCCCGCGGGCCGTCCGCCAACCTGAAAGCCCATCAAATGGGGCACGCGTTCGATCGCGAAGTCCTTGATGTGCAGATTCACCGTGAGGGGCGCAAGGAGCGAGGCCACCGCCTCGATCCCTTCGCCGGCCCCAAGGGAATTCGCGGTGTCCAGGCAGACGCCGATCCGGTCCGAGCCCGCCGATTGAACGATGGAGCGCAGGACTTTGGCCTTAAAGCGGTCGTGGTTTTCGAGCCCGAGCACCAGGCCGTCGAGCAACGGAATCGACTCGCGCAGAATGCCCGCCACGGTCCGCGAATCCGGCTGATAAGCACCCTCATCAATCACCATGCGCAGCAGGTTCGAACCCAGGCGCCGGGCAATGGTCGAGTATTGGGCGACTCGCTCCAGGGTGAGTCCCCGCCCGCCCACCTCGATCCGCACGCCCTCACGCGCGGCGCGGTCAGCCAGGCGGCCCAGGCGCGCATCGTCGAAGGCGCGCAAGGGGAGGTTATCGCCGATCTGCAACAGCGGCGCGCCCAGTTCCTGACATGCGTCGAGCAACCCATGCTCATCCAGCGGGTCGGCGGGGACGTGGCCCGGCACGCCGACGGCCCACCCGAACGTGAAACTGCTCAGGCCGAGTTTCACCGCCGGGTGATGTCGCGAACCTGCTCGCGGATGTCGTCGAGCTCGAAAATCTTCTGCCAGCCTTCCCTGAACAGCAGAGGCTTGGCGCGCTTGCTGATCTTGTAGGCCGCGTCCGAGAACGTGCCGTTGACCTCCCCGAACAGCACGGCGATCTGGATGCGCAAGTGACCGAGCACGAAGTCGCGCGCACACTCCGCTGGGATGCCTTTCGCCACGACGCGCTCGTAGCCCTCCTTGACCACCTCCATGCAGGTTTGGGCCAGGGTTTCGACGAGCGCGGGTTCGAGGGTCGCCAGTTGCTCGACTGTGACGCGATGAACGCGGTGCACGGGTTTATAGACCAGCCTGGTGACTTCGACGCCAAGCTCGTAATCCCGCTCGGCGCCCCGCATGAGCGCGCAAACGGCGCCCTGCTTGGCCGAAACGCCGCCGTAAAAATCGCGAAACGCCTCTTCCGCCGGCTCCCAGTTGAAGACCGAGGGATGGCAGGGGTGGGCTATGAAATAAGCGAGATCATCGCGATGCGCGATCTTCCCGTCGAGCGGTGCCGCCGGGTCCAGCAGCATCACGAGCGCGCCGGGCTTGAGCTGCGGCACCATCGCGCGCGTCACCGATTCCATCGCGACATCCGGCACGGCGAAGATCACCACGTCCGCGGCCGGCAGGGCCTCACTCTCCGGCGAGCAGCTTACCCCGCAGTCGCGCAGGCCTTGAATGCCAGGCTCGCTGACTTCGACATAGTGAACCCTCCAGTCGCTGGTCTTGATGTTGTTTGTGATGCGACGGCCCATTTTTCCGCCGGCGCCAATGAGAGTCAGAGTTTTCATGTTGCAGTCAAACCAGGGTAACGACCCGCCCGCTCGCCGCCGAATCGTACGCGGCGAACACCAGCCTCACCGTTTTCAAATTGTCCTCGCCGCTCGTCTCGGCGGGGGTATGGGTCTGCAGGGCGCGAAGCAGGTCCGCGTTGCAGGCGGCGATGCTCGCATGCACCAGGGCGTAACGGGCGTCGGCCCAGGCGAAGAACGGTGGCGGCGCACGGCGCGCCTGGGTCCCGTCCTGCGTGGTGATCCGCACCCAGTAATCCGGCCCGAGTTCGATCGAGCCACGCTCGCCCTCGACCAGCACGAACGTCTCGGGAAACCGCTCCTGCTCCAGGCGGCTGGCGTAGCTCATGTTGCACGTGACCGTGGCGCCGCTCGCCATGCTCATCATCACGGTGGCGACGTCCTCGCCCTGGATGTCGCGATGCACGCGCCTGGTCTGGCAATATAAGGTCCGCGCCTCGCCGAAAAGGAAGCGCGCCGCGTCGAGAATGTGGCTGCCGATGTCGGTCAGGATGAACTGCTCCAGGTTCCTCAGGAACGGCTGGTTGTCGAACACGGGAAAGCTGTTGCAGAAATCGACGCGCGCGCGGAACACGCGGCCGATCGCGTCCCGTTCGAGCGCGTGCTTGAGTTCGCGCAGCGGCCGTTGCCAGCGCCAGTTCTCGTGGATGGCCAGGGGGACCCGGGCGTCGCGGCACGTGGCGACCATGCTTTCCGCGAGCGCCAGCGCCGGCGCCATGGGCTTCTGGCAAATCACAGGGACGCGATGCTTCGCCGCGAGTTCGACAAACGAGGCGTGTGTGCTGACGTCGGTGATGATGTCGAGGAAGTCCGGTTGCGCACGGGTGATGAGTTCTTCCGCGTTGTCATAGACCGCCGGCACGTGGAACTCCGCCGCGAGCGCCTCCGCTTTGCTCCGGGTGCGGTTGCAGAGCGCGACGCATGTGGCGCCTTTTAGCTCGCGCCACCCGGCCAGTTGGTAGCGAGCCCAGAATCCCGTCCCGATGATGCCGAAGCGAAGGTCTTTCATAGCCTATCTGGAAAGGGGCTTCCAACTGGCCCGGCTACCGTCGATCGCCATCTGAAACCGCAGTGGCTCGACGAGCGCCGCTTCGCTGCCGTCAGGACGGATCACCCACACGGGGCGCTTGTCCGCGGGCTTTTCCGCATAGACCTTTAACATGCGTTCTTTGTTGCTCCAGTAACGCTCGTCGGTGCGCCGGAACGAGATCCACTTGCCGTCCGGCGACCAGGCGCTCGGGGTGCAAACGCTCGTGCCCGCGAACATCGTGAGCTGGCGCTGTCCCGAACCGTCCGCATCGATGATGAAGAGCTCGAGGGCATCGCCGACCGGAAAGGAATACACGATCTGTTTCGAGTCCGGAGACCAATTCGGGAACGTGGCGCCGACTGCGCTGATCCCTTGGACCACCTGGCGCTTGTCGCTGCCATCGTGGTTCATCACAAAAACCGTCACGCCGCCTCCCTGGTGGCCGGTATAACAGATGCGCTTGCCGTCGGGCGACAGCGCCGGGTCACGGCCTTCGCCGAGGCTCTCCTCGCGACCGCCATCCGGCTGAATGCTGGCCATGCGCGGCTTGTCGCCGTGTTTGCCGAAAACGATCCGCTCGCCGCGCGGCGTCCGTTGCCAGCTTGGCATGTAGCAAACGTCCGGCGTCCGATTCAGCCGCCGCACTGCCGAGCCGTCGGCGTTGCATACCCACAGGTTCGTCGTGCCCTCCCGGTCGCTCACGAAACAAATCCGCCCGCCATCCGGCGACCAACACGGATAGCGGTCCTCGGACTTGGGCGAACGCGAGACGTTGAACATGTCGCCGGTGGCGGGGTCGGCGATGAAGACCTCGGTGTCGCCCGTGCGAACTGAGGTGACCAGCAGCCGGTGTCCGGCCAGGTCCGCCGCGGGCGCCGCCAGCGTGACGACCAGCATGAGAGGGATCAACAGAGTTCGCATGAGTAGTCGAACGCTGTTGAGTTTCGCGAGCATGCCGCTGTCGAGTTCGTCCGGGTCACGGCGCCTCCAGCAGCAACGCCCAGTCGCCCGCGTCGGCCGCGCGCGGTGACGTCCAGGCGCCTTGGGCGGCCCGGCTCGGCCAGCAGCATTTTGCCTTAAGGGCATGACACGTATCGTGGCCAGGATTTGAGGAGCCCGTCTTGGAGAAAATTCTCCTTCTCTGGGACAAAACGCACAGGCTCGCCAAGGGGTCAGTCCTCACTATTGACACAAAAGGGGTCGGTCCTCACTATTGACACAAGCCCGCTCGCACCGATCGCCGCGCCAATTTGCGTGTCGTCAAATTGCGTTGCCCGCGAGGCCCGGGTCAGGCAGACTTCCTTCCCTCGAAATGGGCGCACAATGGAAACAAGCGGGCCGCGAGGCCAACGCGCAGAAGCGGGGGCAAATGGTGGCCAAGCTGGTGCGCGAAATCATGGTCGCCGCCAAGCTCGGGGGCCCCGATCCCGAGCTGAACGCACGGCTGGCTGCCGCGCTCGACAAGGCGCGCAAGGGGTCGGTCCCGCGCGACACCATCGATCGCGCGATCAAGAAGGGCGCGGGTTTGACGGAGGAGAAGGTTGTCTTCGAGTTGGTGACGTACGAGGGTTTCGCCCCGCACAAGGTCCCCGTCGTCGTCGAGTGTCTCACGGACAATCGCAACCGCACGGCCCCCGAAATCCGCAACCTGTTCAAGGCCGGTTCGCTTGGGCAGCCCGGGTGCGTCGGCTTTTTCTTTCAACACCTCGGTGTGGTCGAGGCCACGCACGCCGATTCCGGGCGCGACGCGGAAACCGACGCGATCGAGGCGGGAGCCCAGGAGGTCGAGCCGCTCGAGGCGGAGGAAGTGCCGGAGGGGCGCAAGGGCGCCCGGTTCTTCACCGAGATCAGGGACCTGGACGCCGTGTCGAAGGCGCTCAAGGCGGCGGGCTGGGCCATCACCGCCTCGGAACTGCGTTACGTGGCCAAGAACGCCGCCGAGCTTGCGGAAACGGCGCGCAAGGAGGTGACGGACTTCCTGAACGCGCTGGACGATCACGACGACGTCCACCACGTGTTCGCCGCCTTGAAGTAGGCACGAACCGCGCGCGGCGCGCACGCGGGATCACCCGGGGGCTCCCCGGGCGCGGACGGGCGCCGTCCCACCCGGGCGGGCGATGATCATCCGTCACAGGTCCGGATCGCGGCGGCCAGCGCCTTCAGGTGCGTGTCAAGGGTAAAGTGTGTCAGGAAAACATCGCGGAACCGGGCGCCGTCCTCCGTCAGCAGGGCCAGCAGCGCGGCGGCCACCTGGCCGGGCTGGCGCGGCTCGATCAACCCCGCGTAGCCTTCGGGGATGAACTCCGGCACGGCGCGCCAGCGGGTGACCACCGCCGGCAGGCCGAACGCCATGGCCTCAATGAGGTTCGCCGGCTGCCCTTCGTTGGCAAAGTAGGTGGGGAAGCAGAAAAGGTCCGCGTCGCGCAGGAGCGCCAGTTTCTCCGGCTCCGGCACGAAGCCCGCGTAACGCACCCAATCGGCGGCGCCCGTCTCGTCCAGGATTCGGTCGAACTCGAGCCGTTCCTCGGTGGTGACGAACCCGCCCACCACGACGAGATTCAGATGGAGGGGCAGCCGCCGTGCCGCCAACTCGCGGTTGGCCAACCGGACGCCTTCAACCGTGTCGAACAACCCCTTGTCGCGCGTGCAGTGCGCCAGGAACAGCACCTGCACGGTTTCCGGCTGCTCGCCCGCGGGGACGAGCCCGGCCGGGCTGGGCGTGCCGCCCTCGAGGAGCTTGCGCCGTGCCGCCAGGCGCGCCGCGCGCCGCGGGGCGACGCTCCCGGCGAAGTCGGGGCACGGATCGGCGATGCCGTTGGTGACCACCTCGATCCGCCGCGGCCGAAAGCGCTCGGCATCGGTCCGGCTGAACTTCGAGAGCACGATGGCCAGCGACGCGCCGTCGAGTAACTGGTGGCCGAGCCAGCGCTCCCAGGGCGCCGCCTGCCGTTCGAGCCACTCGCCCAGGCCCACCGCGTGCCAGTGGAAAACCCGCTTCCGGAAAAATGGCCGGCAACAAAGCATCACGAGCCAGTCGCGGTAAAGCGACGCCCGCTTCGGCGGCGCCGGGACATAGTAAAAGACGCGCACACCCCAGCGCCACCGGCGCCAGATGGCTTGCGCGCAGTGGCCAAGCAAGCGGGGAACCTTGATCCAGCGCGCTGTGCCCGCATCCGCGAGGTCCTCGGAGACGCGCGCGTTGACGTGGTAACACTCGATCCCGCCGGTGCCGGGGGCGCCGCCACCAGGCGACAGCGTCGAAGGGGCAAGGGGGCGTGGCTGCCCCCGGTCCCCGCCCAAACCATCGAGCAGCAATTGGATCATGCGGCTCTGGCCGTGGTGGGGCGGCGGCGTGTGGGCAAAGACCAGCAGCTTCATACTACCGGTCCGGCCGCCGGCAGCGGAAGAGGGTGGGCCGGGTGTCCCGCGGATACCGCACCCTGCCCATGCCGTTGTTGTCCGTAACGAGCCAGATGAATTCGTTGTCCACCGCCAGGCCCTCCATTAAACCCGACGGGTAAAGGTTGAAGTAGGCGTACTCCGGATCGCGCTCGAGGTCGCTGTAGTCGAACTCGACCAGGACGCGATGGGTGGCGGGCTCGACGCCCAGGACTTTGCGGCTCTCCCGCAACAGGCAGAACAAGGTCCCCTCGAACCAGCAGAGGTCGCTGTAATGAACATCGTGCGCGGTGATGCCCATCGGTTTGACCGAGAAGTCCTCCACCACCGCCAGCGTGGCGAGCTCGACCACGATGATGCGGCCCACGCTGCGTTCGTTGGCGGCGTAGAGCCTTCCTCCGCCCACGGCCACGCCCTCGAACGAGGCGTTGCGATCCACCGAGAAAAACCGCTGGACCGGCGTCCAATCGATCCCGAGGCGCTCGACGGCGCGTGTCTGCGGGTCCCAGCGCAGGATCCAGCGGTCCGCCTCCTCGCACAGGTAAATCCGCCCGGCCTCATCCCGCGCGAGCCCTTCGCTGTCGTAGCGCCCGGTCTTCCGGGCCGCGTAGGGCGCGAGCTGCTCCGGCGTGAAGCGGTCCGGAACTTCCACCAGGTTCGCCGTGTTCGCCCCAGGAGCGAACTCGATCCGAAAGAGAGTGGGGCCGCGGTCCGCGAGCGTCAGGAGCGTGCCGTCGGGCAGTTCGAGCAAGGCCGAGGCGTCGAACCGCGCGCCACCGGGAAGGTTCAACTGCCAGACGCGCTCGGCGTGGAGCGTGTGGCGCGGCCAGGCGTCGGCCGCGATGCGGGCCGGCTTCGCCGGGGCATTCTGCGGTTGAACGCCGGGCGCGGAGGGAAGGGGTGGGGGTTCCCGGCGCATGGCGCACCCGGCGAGGAGCGCGGCGCAACCGAGGCCCCACACCCATCGCAACCTCAAACGCGGCCACATGCCCGCTTTCTAGCAGAAGCCCCCGGGGTGACAAGCCCGCGGTCGGTGGCGAGGGCACGGCTCTGGCTTGTTGGGCCGGAGACCACACGGGCCTGAGCGTGGGCGCGTCCGTGTGTTGCCCTTCAGGGCAAACAAACTGTGTATGGCCGAGTTCCCAGGGCGTTGCCCGGGCGTTGCCTTGGGCTGAAGGGTGGCAGCCCTTCGGGCTGGACAACTAAAACACCTCGACGCGCAGCCCCGTGGCGAGCCGCACCGTTTGCGCGATCTTCGAGAGGCTCTTGAGCGAGAGGTGTTCGCAGTCGGGATGCATGGTTGGGCGCATGGCCGAATAGACCTGCACGAGAGAAATGCGAGCGCCGCCCTTCTGGAGGTCCTGGAGACGCCGGACGAAATGGTCGATTTCCTCGGCGGACGGCTCTTCCTGCGTGAACCTCGGGAAGAGACTCTGGATGACGATCGGGCGCTGTTGGCCTACCAGGAGGATGTTTGCCAGCACCTTCTCCAGGGGCACCTGGGGCCGGTCAATCTTGGCGATGTACTCCTCGGAACCCCCGTCGAGCTTGGCCCAGATTTCATCCTTCGGGTTGAGCGATTGCAGCCCGAGCTGCACGTTCGGAAGGTCCAGCCCCGTGGCGTTGGTCACGAGCACCAGCTTGAAGAAGGGAAACTGTCCCAGCGCGCGCAGGTGGACGAGTGCCTGGACCGCCTCACAGAAGTTCGGGCACAGCGTGGGCTCGCCGTCGCCGCTGAGCACCACGTGGCGCAGTTGCAGCAGTTCGTCGGGCAGGGTCTGAAAGTTGGGCAATTCGCGCAGCTTGCCGTCGAGGGCGAACTGCATGGTCTCCTGCAGTTCCTGGACCATCACGGGCACGTCGAGGTATTGGTCGCGCGGTGGCACGTCCCGATTCACCTCGCAATAGACACAATCAAAGTTGCATCGCTTGTCCGGGTTCATGTTCACGCCGACGGCCAGCCCGTGGGCGCGCGGCGAGACCACCACATAGACAAACCGGCTATCCAGGAAGTTCCGCGCGTAACCGAACGCCGTCTCCCACGATTGCCGGAATGCCCCAGCCTCGCGCGCCTTGGACGCGGCTTTGTGTTCGACTTCGGTGGACATACCCGGTCTCCCTAGGCCGCCAGGCCTCTGCGCCGGGGCTCGCCGTTCTGCCCGGCACAGAGGCTTGCCGCCGGGCATCCGTTCCGCCGAGCCGCCCTCGCCGGTGGCCATGACGTCTCTGGCTGCATTTTTCTTGGGCCAGTCTCCTTCAGGCGCTGGCCTGCTGCTTCCCGCCATTTGCGAAAGACTTAGCATTATTTGCTCTGCTATTACACACCGTAAGCGGCGGAAACAGCGGCCGGGACGGTCCGCGAACGGTTCGCCGCGCGGCCGTGGCCGGGAGCGCGCCGCCGGCCGGCCGAAACCGCCGATAGAGAGTTTGACCTTGCCCCGGGGCTTGCCTAGACTGCGCCTTCGATCCGATGAATGGGTAGTCTGGCGATTATGAACATCATGGTATGCGACCCGGTGTCGCCTAAGGGCATCGCGCTCTTGCAGCAACGCCCGGAATTCAAAGTGACCGTGCTCGACAAGCGGCTGGCCGAGGCGGACCTTCTGCCGCTGGTGGGCGAGACGGTCGCCATGGTGGTGCGCTCGGAGACCAAGATCACTCGCCGCGTGATGGAAGCCGCCCCGCGGCTGCGTGCCGTGGGCCGGGCCGGCGTCGGGGTGGACAACGTGGATGTCGAGGCTGCGACGCAGCGCGGGGTGGTGGTGATGAACACCCCGGGCGGCAACACCATCTCCACCGCCGAACTGACCTTCTCAATGCTCATGGCGCTGGCGCGAAAAATCCCGCAGGCGCACGCCTCGATGAAGGCGGGGGAATGGAACCGCAAGGCCTTTTCGGGCGTCGAGCTCTACCACAAAGTCCTCGGCATTCTCGGGCTGGGCCGCATCGGCAGCGAGGTGGCACGGCGCGCCATTGCCTTCGGGATGCGCGTGCTGGCTTACGATCCCTACCTGTCGCTCTCCCGCGCGCGCGCCCTCCAGGTCGAGATGGTCGAGTTGGATGAGCTGTTCGGCCAGGCTGATTTCCTCACCGTGCACATGCCCATGAGCGAGGAAACCCGCGGCATGGTCAACGCCGCCGCCTTCGCCAGGATGAAGCCGGGCGTGCGCGTGCTCAATTGCGCCCGTGGGGGCATCATCAACGAGACCGACCTCCTCGCCGCCCTGCAAGGCGGGAAAGTCGCCGGCGCGGCTTTGGACGTCTATGAAACCGAGCCGCTGCCAAAGGATTCCCCCCTGCGCGCGCTGCCCCAGGTGATCATGACCCCGCACCTGGGCGCCAGCACGGACGAAGCCCAGGACAACGTGGGCATCGAGGTGGCCGAGGCGATCACCGAGTATCTCCTCCAGGGCGCGGTGCGCAGCGCCGTCAACCTCCCGAACCTCGACGCCAAGACTTACGCGGCGGTCAAGCCGTATCTCAACCTGGGCCGCAAGCTCGGCCGGCTGCTGGCACAGTTGGCCCCCAAACGCAATGACCGGCTCATCGTCACCTATGGCGGCAAGGCCAACCAGTTGCCCACCGACCCCGTGACACGGGCCGTGCTGCAAGGCTTCCTCGAGAGCGCCGGCGGCAAGGACGTCAACCAGGTGAACGTGCGCGCCCTGGCCAGCGGGCTCGGCCTGCTGGTCGAGGAGGTCAAGTCGAACGAGGACACCGACTTCCACGAGTGGTTGCACGTGGCGGCGCATTCGGGCGACCAGAAACTGTCGGTGGGCGGCACCTTCTTCAGCGCGCTGCAGCATCCCCGCATCGTGCGCCTGGGCGGCCAGCCGGTCGAGATCGTGCCCGAGGGCGTGCTGCTGCTCCTCAACAACAAGGACCGGCCCGGCATGGTGGGGCACATCGGCTCGCTCCTGGGCCGGCACGCCGTCAACATCGCCAACATGACCTTGAACCGCGAGAGCGCCGGTGGGCAGGCCCTCACCATCCTCAACCTCGACAGCGTCCCCCCGGCCGCCGTCCTGGACGAGTTCCAGCGCGATCCCGACATCAGCAACGTGCGCGTTGTCAAATTGTGAACGGGACCCGGCGCGCCGGGTCCAACCTCGTGCGAACTTTATCGTATGAACCGACGAACTAGCCGGCTGGGGCCGGTGGTGGCGAGCCTCGCGCTGGCCGGCCTGTGCGGCCTGGGGGCCGCGGCCGAACGGCGGCCCGCCCTGCAGCTCTTTCCCGACGAGGTGCTCGTGAAGGGCGACGGCATCGAAATCCGCCGCACCCAACTCGAGGACGCCGTGGCCGCTTACAAGGCCAATGCCGCCATGCGTGGCCAGCCCATCCCCGACGCCAACACGGCCGAGGTTGAGGCCCGCGTCCTGGACCGCCTGCTGCTGAATGAAATCGCGCGACGGCGGGCGGCCGACGAGGACAAGGCCAAGGCCAAAGAGACCGCGGAGAAAAACCTCGAGGAGGCCAAGCGCCAGGCGCGGTCCGAGGAGGGCTTCCGGCGCCAGTTGCTGGCGCGGGGCTTGACGCTCGAGCAGTATCAAGCCCGGCTGCTGGAGGACGCGACCCTCGAGCAGGTGCTGGCTCGCGAAGTCAAGAGCAAAATCGACATCACCTCCGAGCAGGTGCGCGAGTTCTACGAACAGGGGATCGATCCCCTGTTGCGCGAGGCCCAGGCCGCGGCCGACAAGCTGGCCAAGTCATCCCCGGAGTCCGCCGCGTATCTCGAAGCCAAGCGCCGCGTCGAGGACCGCAAGCGCCTCAACCAGGCTTCGCTCACGCGCCCGGAGCAGGCGCGCGCCAGCCACGTCCTGCTTTACACCGTCGATCGCGTCACCCGCGAGGAACTTCCCGAGGACGTCAAACGCGCCAAACGCGAACTCCTGGACAAGACGATCGCCCGCCTCAAGGCCGGCGAGGACTTCCCCACCGTGGCCCGCGAGGTTTCCGAGGACCCTGACGTGCGCCAAACGGGCGGCGAGTACACCTGGCCGCGCGACGCGGCCATCGCGCCCGAGTTCAAAGCGGCCCTGTTCACCCTCCCGGTGAACCAGCTCAGCGACCCTATCCTCACGCGCTATGGCATCCATGTCGTGAAGGTGCACGAGTTCATCCCGCCGGGGAAGCCGCCCCTGGACAAGCTCCAGAAGGACATCAAGGACTACTTGCTGAACCAGGAGGTCGAAGTCCGCTTGCCGGCGTTCGTGGCCGACGGCAAGAAAGACTTCGCCATCGAGATCGTCGGCGCCAAACCCGCCAGGTAGGCCCCGGTTCAGGGCTTGCGTTTGCGGCCGGTGGCTTTGTCGGCCTTTTGCTGGCGCACCTGCTCTTCGTCCGCCATCTGTTTTTCCATCTCGCGCACGCCGGGCAGGCGATCCTGCTCGTTCCGAGCCAGGATAGCCGCGTCGTGCGGGGTCTTGAGCACGGTGGGCCGGAGCAGCACGATCAACTCGCTGCGCTCCTTGCCCTCCGACTTGCTCCGGAACAGCGCCCCCAGCAAGGGAATGTCCTTGAGCAATGGCACGCCCGATTTGGACTTGTCCGCCTTGGTGCGGATGTAGCCCCCCAGAATGATGGTGTCGCCGTCCTGCACTGAGACTGTGGCGGCCGCCTCGCGCCGGATGGTCTTGGGCACTTTGCCACCACCCGGGATGTCCACGTCGTCGCCCAGGTCTTCGATGGTCTGCTGGATGTCCATCACCACCAACCCGTCCGGGGTGATGTAAGGCGTGACGTTCAGGCCCACGCCCACCTCCATTTGTTGATACGAGGCGCTGGGCCCATAGCTCGAGTAGCCGCCGTAATACGTGCTGTTGATGTAAGGGACGGTTTGCCCGGCAAAGAACGAAGCCGGGATGGCGTGGCTGGTCTGCACGCGCGGGGTCTGGAGGATGTGCGTCTTGCCATCCGAGGCGACGGCCTTCACCGCCACCTGGAGGTCGCCCGCCCATTTCCCCAGGTAGCCGAAGCCGCCGCCCGCCAGTGAAGTGAGGTCCAGGTTCGTGCTCAGCGTCCCCACGCTCGAGGCGCTGCTGGTCAGCTTGCCGGTTTGCCGGGGGTTCATGGTGGCCGAGACGCCCAGCTCCTGCTTGTTGTTCAGGTCCACGCTCATGATGACCGCCTCGATCAACACCTGGGCCAGCAACCGGTCCACCTTGCTGACGATGTTCGTGATCATCTGCATGTCCTCTTTCGAGGCGAACACGATCAGCGAATTCGAGCGCTCATCGGGCACGATTCGCGCATCCCCCAGCAACTCGACGGTCCCCGCCCCGCCGGCGCGGCTCGCGATCTGCGATAGACGCTGCTGGAAGGAAGTCTGCCCCGGGACCTGCCCGGGCTGCTGCTGGAACTGCTGCGTTTGCATCTGGCCAGTGACCCCGCGTTGCCCCATGCCACCGAGGCCCGTCTGGCGTCCGCGCGTGCCGCCTCGGGTCCCGGCCACGCGCGCGCCGCTCGTGGCGCGCGCGCCGCCGGTGTAACCGCCGCCGCCGCCGCCGCCGATCAGGCTGCTCATCGTCGAGTAGATCTCCTCGACTTTGCCGTACTTGATCGGGATGACCTCGAGTTTGTAATCCGTCTCGGTCTCGACATCGAGTTTCTCGATCAGCTCCATCATCCGCTTGATGTTCGCCGCATAATCACGCAACACCAGCGTTTGGGTGCTCTCGATGGCCACCACCCCATTCTGCACCTTGCCGAACCCCTGGATGATCGGCTGAACCTCCTGGGGCCGGGCGTGCTTGAGTTGCACGATCTTGGTCACGTATTGACCCGCCTCGGGCAGGTTCGTGCTGGCGATGCTGCTGAAGGCGGCGCCTTCCTGGATCGCCTGCTGGCTTTGGACGGCCGTCACGAATTTCTCGCCGACATTAATCATCGTGATGCCGTTGAGGGTCAGCACGCTGTCGATGGCCTGGATCGCCTCCGCCTTGCTCAGGCCCTTCTTGGTGATGAGCGTGACGGACACGTTCGGCAACTGGTTCGGGCGCAGCACGGTGCGCTCGGTTAGTTCCGAGTAGTTCGCCAGCACCTGTTCCAAGGGCAGGGACGGCCAACTGATGGTAATGGGCGCTTCCGCTTCCGCGCCGGGGGCGTTCGTCGCCACCGAAAACGTATTGGTAACGCCCAGCAAGCCCGTGACCGAAGACGTTGCGGGAACCGCACCGGCGGGGCCCGGACGAGCCGGCCCCGGGGTGGGCGGAGCGACGACGGCGGCGCTGGGAATCGTGGGCGGGGCGGGAATCGTTGCGCGCGGTTGGATGGGCGCGTTGGTGGCGGCGCTCGCGGCCCCGGTCCCCACCACGTTGGGGGGCGGGGCGTTGGTGGCAGCCACGGTTGCGCCGGCCACGGGCAACGCGGGCGGGGCGCCGGGCGTCGGCACCGCGATCACGGGAGCCGTGGGGGCAGCCGCCGGAATCGCAGCCGGCTTGTTGGTCAGCCCGGACGGAGCACCCGCGGGAGCGGGCAGTCCCGGGGTGGGCGGCGTGGGAAAGGTCCGCACCGGGCGGCGCGTGGCGGGGGCGTTCGTGGGGAACGCGGGGAGGGCGGGCACGGTGGGTACTTTTGGGGGTGGTGCCGCGGCGCCCGGCTTGCCGGGCGTGTCGGCGGGCTGGGGCGCCGGTGTTTGGCCGCAGGCGCCGGCGGCCATCAGCACGATGGCCCCAGCGAGCAGAAGCGAAGGAGTTGGCGTTTTCACGTTTTTTTCCTGGTGGTTGTAATGGGCTGCGCCGGCGGTTTCGGCGCCGCGTTGGTGGGCTTGGCTGCTGCGGTCGGTGGCCTTACGGCGGTGATGGGTGGTCGCGGAGCCACGGGCGGCGGCGCCGCCTTGGGCTTCTTCTGGTAACTGGCGACGAGCGTGAGATCCCCGGCGAGCTTCGATTGCGACGAGTCCGGCCGCAGGCTGTTGATGTCGCGCACGCGGATCATCGAACCGCCGGAGCCCAGCGCCAGGAGGAACTCGACCAACTCCTTGTCGCCGGTGTTCAGGCTCAAATCGACCACCTGCTCGTCGAAGTAGAGGTTGGTGCTGGCCACGGGAGTGTTCCGCGGGCGGATGCTGCTCAGGAAGACGTTGTTCTGGATCGCCTGGTTCTGCACGGTGCGCACCAGTTGGTTCGCCTGGTCGGCGGGCAACACCGCCGAGCCCTGGTCCTCGAGGTGTGCCAGCCGCGCGCGATAGTCGGGCGCGCGGGCGATCTCATCCCGGTAGGTCTTCAAGGTCGCCCGGCCTTTGGCCAGCTCGGTCTGCAGCAACATCCAGTCCTTCCGATGCGGCCAGACAAAGACCGCGTTGAGCACCACCAACACGACGGTCAGCACCCCCACCAGGATGCGGCGTTCCTGGGGGCGCAGATTCAGGCGCTCGAGGACCTGGCTCATTCGGCCTCCGTCTGTTTGAGGTCACACGTGAGGCTCCAGGTGGCCGGACGGTTCCCCTGCGGCCCGGGCGCGATCTGGATCGTGCCCAGGTTCACCCGCGTGAAGAGCGGCGCGCCGTTGACGATCGCCTTGCTCAGGGCCTCGTTGTACTCGGTCACCTTCCCCTGCTGATCGCTTGGCACCGTCCCGAAGAGCACCAGCTTCTTGCCGCGCTGGAATTGCAGCGAAGTCAGCGTGATCTCCTCGGGCAGGTTTTCCGACGCCGCCTTCCAGCAATCCAGGGCGGCGAACTTGAGGTTCACCTGGTCCTGGAGCACCGACACGCGCGCCTTGAGCTGGAGCGCCTCGTGGTAACGGTCGGCGAGCGCGGCGGTTTCTTTCTCGATGCCCGCTTTCTGGATGTCAAGAAATTTCAGCGCGCCAAAATAGGCCAGCAACCCCACCAGATAGACCATCCCCAGCGCCGCCAGCCCCCGCATCCAAAGCCGGTCGATGAACTGCTGCCGATACGCCAGGCCGAACTCAGCGGGAACCAGGTTCGCCGGGGCGCCGGCGCCCGCGCACAGCGCGGCGACCTTCGCCGGCGCCAACGGGGCGCGAACTTCGATCGGCCCGCTCGCGATGGCGCGCAGCGCGGGTTCCAGGCTGGCGGCCGTGCCCGCATCGGCCGCCAGGCAAAAGCGCGGCGGCGCCTCCAGCCAGCCTTCCATCTCCCCCGCCCACGCCGTCTGCCGCAGCGCCTGCGCCAAGTGGCTTCCCGCCGTGCTGTCGGACGGGACTGCCAGCAGGCTCAAGTGTTCCAACCGTCCCGCGACCCACCAGGCCGCCAGGCAAACCCTGCGGTCCCCCTCGCCACGCGGGTAGATGCACACCTCGTCCCCCGTGGGCTGGGTCGCCAGCATCTCGCGCAGGTGCGGCAGTTCAAGCCGATCCGCCAGAAAGCCCACCCCTTCGAGGTCGCCCAAAAAGCGCTCGACCGGCTCGCGCGCCGCGATCACCACCACCACGGTCTGCTCGGGGTTGGCCGCGGCGGGCTCGGGTCCCGCGCCGGCGCCGGCGCTCGTCTCCGCTGACCGCGGCGGCGCGGCGCCCGCGCCGGCCTCACGGCCTCGCACGGGCTCGACACTCCAAACCACTTGCCCAACCGGCAGAGGCGAGATGCGCTCGAGCTGGAACTCGACCATCGAGGGCAATTCCGAGGGTTCGCTGGCGGGGAGCCGCAGCACACGCAGGAAGACCTGTTCCGGGGGCAGCCAGGCGGCGTTGACTTTGCGCTGCCAGAGATTGCGCCACGTTTTGCCCACCCACCGGGCGGGAAGGGTCTCGGAGACCTCCGTGCGGCGCTCCGCCACCAGGGCCACTCCCTCGCCCTCCGGCTGGAATTGCCAAAGCTGCCGCGCCTCGGCCCCGGACCGCAGGACGTTGCAGGTATGCCAGCGGGTCGAGTTCAAAGTCAGCTTCGCTGATCCTCGATCAGGGCCGCCAGGTGCTCCTCGGTTTGGGTGACCCGCAGGACCTCCTCGATGGTCGTCATACTGGCCCGCACCTTTCGCCAGCCGTCCACGCGCAGCGTGCGCATCCCCTGGTCGATCGCCTTCTGGGCGATCGTCGAGGCCGCCGCCCGGCTCAGGATCAAGGGCCGGATCGCTTCGTCCAGGATCAGCAATTCGTAGATGCCCGTGCGCCCCTGGTAACCCAATTGCCGGCACTCCTCGCACCCCGCGCCTTTCCAGAACTTCGCCTGCGCGATCTCCGCCTCGGGGAAGCCGATCCGGTGCAGGTAATCCGGCTCGACCACCTGTTCGGTCTTGCAGAAACCGCAGATGGTCCGCACCAGCCGTTGCGCCATGACCGCTTCGACCGAGGAAGCCACCAGGAACGGCTCGATCCCCATGTCGATGAGCCGCGTGAAAGCGCTCGGCGCGTCATTGGTATGCAGCGTGCTGAACACCAGGTGGCCCGTGAGCGCCGCCCGAATCGCGATCTCCGCCGTTTCCAGGTCGCGGATTTCCCCCACCATGATCACGTTCGGGTCCTGACGCAGGATATGCCTCAAGCCCATCGCAAACGTCAGCCCGATCTCCGGCCGCACCGCAATCTGGTTGATCCCTTTGAGCTCGTATTCGACTGGCTCCTCGATGGTGATGATCCGCTTGTGCACCGAGTTGATCGTGCTCAGGAACGCGTAAAGCGACGTCGATTTGCCCGAGCCAGTCGGCCCGGTCACCAGGAAAATCCCGTGCGGCTTGAGGATGATCTCGCGGATGGCTGACTCCTCCATCGCTGAAAAGCCGAGCTTCTCGAGGCCCAGGAAAATCTTGCCGCGCGTCAGCAACCGGAGCGACACGCTCTCGCCATAGACCGTCGGCACGGTCGAGACCCGGATGTCGATTTCCTCGCCCTTGATGCGCACGTTGATGCGTCCGTCCTGCGGCAGCCGTTTCTCGGCGATGTTCATGCCGGACATCACCTTGATACGCGAGATCAACGCCGCCTGGTAACGCTTGAGCTGGGGCGGCATCGGCGTTTGGTGCAGGATGCCGTCAATCCGGTAGCGGATGCGCAGTTCGTCCTCCGCCGGCTCGAAGTGGATGTCCGTGGCGCGGTCCTTGAAGGCCTCCCAGATGATCTGGTTGACAAACTTGATGACGCTGGCCTCCTGGTCCCCTTCCGTGATTTCCTTGTCCTCGCCCACGAGCAACTCGAGCGGCTCGTCCTCGGCGATCTCGTCCAGCGTCTCCGCGCCCACCCCGTAGTACTTCTTCAGGGCCTTCTCGATCTCCGCCTTCGGCGCCAGGGCCAGTTCGACCGGCCCTTGCGCGTCGAACTCGACCGAGGCCAGCATCGCCGGATCAAACGGATTGCTCACCGCCACCTGCAACCGTCCGTCCTCGAACCGGGTCGGCAACACGGTGTATTGAAAGGCTACCTTGGTGCTGATCTTCTTCTGCACCTCGCTGGACACGCTCACGTGCGGCAGATCAAGGAACGGCCAGCCCAGCGCCTTGGCCAGACGTTGCAGAAAGACCTCCTCCGAGAGCCCGCTTTCCCGCTGGAACACCGTCACCAGCGGCTCCGGCGACCCGCTGTCGATGCCTACGCGCCAACTCTTGCGCCCCTGATCGAACTGGTCGGTGCTGACCAGTGCGGCCTGGGCAAGCACGCTCTTGATGGAGGCATAGGACATAAAGCTGTTTCTCTGCCAAAGAGTTATACAACGGCGGCAGGGAAAAGTTGCGGGCGGAGAAGCGGATTAGAGACTTGCTCCATCGGCCTTCACATAAACGCATCATATTGATGCGCAACATTTTATGAACTT
>Ga0233425_10002595_pt1 | contig 35004 bp, 32 predicted proteins | sample Watercolumn_Towu_2_FD_181712 | JGI IMG/M metagenome (GOLD analysis project Ga0233425, IMG submission 181712) | Freshwater microbial communities from Lake Towuti, South Sulawesi, Indonesia - Watercolumn_Towuti2014_140_MG | ecosystem: Environmental > Aquatic > Freshwater > Lake | place...
GCATCTCGGCGCCTCGACGAGCGAAGCGCAGGAAAAGGTCGCGCTGCAGATCGCCGAGCAAATGGCGGACTATCTGACGCGCGGCGCGATCGCCAACGCTGTGAATTTCCCATCGATCAGCCCCGAAGAGGCGCCGCGGCTCAAACCCATCGTAGCGCTTGCCGAGAAGCTTGGCCTCTTCGTGGGACAAATCGCGCGCGCAGGCGTCGACAAATTGTCGATCGTCTATGAAGGCGTCGTCGCCTTTCAGAAGACGCGCGCGATCACTTCCGCGGCGATCTCAGGGCTGCTTCGACCGATTCTTGAAGACGTCAATCCGGTGTCAGCGCCGATCCTCGCCAAAGAACGTGGACTATCCGTTGAAGAAATCACCCGCGAGGCGCAAGGCGATTATGAATCGCTCGTCACGCTCAGCGCGCACACGGCGCAGGGCGAAATTTGCGTTTCGGGGACCGTCTTTCACGACGGCAAGCCGCGCATTATCCGCATCGGCGATATTGGCGTCGACGCCGAGTTCGCGCCGTCAATGATTTATGTGACGAATGAAGATCGGCCGGGCTTCATCGGCAAATTCGCCGGCGTGCTTGGCGACGCCAATGTCAATATTGCTACGTTTGCGCTTGGCCGCGACAAGCCCGGCGGGGGCGCGGTTGCGCTCGTCGCGATCGACGGCGAACTGCCCGCCAAAGCGCTTACGGGCCTGAAGGGCCTGCCTGGCGTAAAACAGGCGACAACGCTGAAGTTCTGATCCCCCATTGTCGCGCTCAACCTTACTGTTGCAACTCTGCCACTATCGCTAAAGAAACACGATCCCGCCTGGCCTTCCTGCTTGCTTGCGCCAAGGCGCTGCGGGACTAATCGTCGCACTGATCGCGCCGTTTCTCGAGTCGGCGCGGCGCACGCCCACTCTCGATAAAAGGGATCATCATGCGGCGTCCTACTCTTGCAGTCATTTGCGCAATCGGCGCGCTTTGCGGCCTTTCTGCCGAAGCATTTGCGCGCAGCCCAGCGCCGCAGCCGCAGGCGCCGGCGCAAACATTCGACCCTTTCGCCGCGCTTTTCGGCGGCGGCTCCTTTGCGCCCCAAACGAGTGACGGCCGTCCGCAGGCGGTCGCCATTCCGCGCGAGGTCGTCGCCTTTGACGCGAGATACGCGCCCGGCACGGTGATCATCGCCACCAATGAGCGCCGCCTCTACTACACCCTTGGCCATGGCCAGGCGATCCGCTACGGCGTCGGCGTCGGCCGCCCCGGCTTTGAATGGGCCGGCACGCGCTACGTCTCTCACAAGCGCGAATGGCCGGACTGGACGCCGCCCGCGCAGATGCTGCGCCGACGCCCCGACCTGCCGCGGCACATGGTGGGCGGTCTTAGCAATCCGCTGGGCGCGCGCGCCATGTATCTTTCCGGCACACTCTATCGCATCCACGGCTCCAATGAGCCCTGGACGATCGGTCAGGCCGTTTCGTCCGGCTGCATCCGCATGACCAATGACGATGTCGTCGACCTTTACAATCGCGTGAGGGTTGGCACCCGCGTGGTTGTGACGCGATAAGTCTCGGCAGCAATTTTTGAACGGCCGGCGCTCGCGTCGGCCGTTTTGTTTTTGCGGGTTTATTTTTCTCCGGGCCGGTCGCGATCGAGTCCCTTTGCCGCAAGCTCTTCAAGATAGGCGTTAAAGCGTTCTGTCGCCGTCTCGCCGAGTTCGCGCAAATACCGCCACGTGTAGATTCCGGTGCGATGCATGTCGTCGAAGTCGAGACGCACGGCGTAATTGCCGACCGGCGCGACGGCGATGATCGCGACGTTGCGCTTACCGCCCACTGTCTTGCGCTCCTTGGCCGAATGGCCCTGAACTTCGGCGCTCGGACTCTGCGTGCGCAACAGTTCCGCGCTGAGCGAAAATTGCGCGCCATCGTCGAAAGCGACGTTCAGCATGCGTCCGTTTTCGGAAAGGCGCAATTCAGTCGGCCAGGGCTCCTGCCCCATCATGCTTCTCCACAAAGTTTGTTCGTGCGCGAGGCAATTTGCGGGCCGCAGAGCTGTGGTCGCCTCCAAATATTTCTATCGCCTTCGAACGAAGGCCGCCAACACGATCCTTAACGAGAGTCGGCTTTCTGCATCCACCAGCTCTCCAAGGCAAAACCGAAGGGAAACATCGGATAAAGCGGCGTGTGCTCTGGATGGCGAATCGCGGCGCTGTGCGCGCACCAAATGGCGTTCGCATGCTGCATAGGCGTGAAATAGAATCCCGAAAGCAATATGCGATCGAGAATGCGCGCCGCCCAGATGCTGTCCTCCTTCGTGTGTGAGGCGAGCAGATTGTCGATCGCCGCATCGATCGCAGGCGAGGCGACGCCGGCGAGATTGACTGAGTTTTCGCGCTCGAGACTCGCTGTACTCCAGCGGTTCAACTGCTCCTGGCCGGGAACGGCGGCCGGCAGCCATTGGCCGATCATCATGTCATATTCGAAGCGCTGGCGCCGGCGCTGATATTGGACCTCGTCATAAGTACGCGGATTGGCCTCGACGCCAATGCGCTTCAACGAGGCGGCGAAATTGAGCGCAAGACGCTCTTCGTCACGGTCGCGGATCATGATTTCAAAGACTATGGGAACGCCATTCTTCTGAAGTCGTCCGTCAGCGAGGACATAGCCGGCTTGGGCAAGCAGCGTTTGCGCGCGCTTCACGACGGTGCGATCGCGTCCCGAACCATCGTGCTGAACCGGCCGCCAACGGCCTTCGAGAATGTCGTCGCGGACGACGCCAGGGAATTTCGAAAGAAAGGCGCGCTCAGCAGCGCTCGCAGGACGGCCGATCGAAGAATAGTCCGAGTCGCCGAAATAACTTTCCGTGCGCGTATAAAGCCCGCCGTAGAAATTGGCGTTGATCCATTCGAAATCATACATCATGGCGATCGCTTCGCGCAGCCGCACGTCGCGAAATATTCCCTTGCGCAGATTGAAGACGAAGCCTTCCATCCCCGTCGGACGGCCCGGACTTAAGGTTTCCTTGACGATTGCGCCATTTCGAATGGCGGGGAAATCATAGCCAGTCGACCAGCGCGCGGCGCTCGTCTCTTCGCGATAGTCGATAAGCCCCGCCTTCAGCGCCTCAAAAAGCGCCGCGCCGTCTCGATAGTAATCGAGGTCGATTTCGTCGAAATTATAGAGCCCCTTTTGGCTTGGTATGTCGCGGGCCCAATAGTCGGGATCGCGGCGCAAAAGGAGACGTTCGCCGGATTTCGCTTCGGCGATTACATAAGGACCGGAGCCGAGAGGAATCGTCATATCGAGATCGTCGAAGCGCTCCGCAATGGTGGTTCTCTTCGACAGCACAGGCATGTTGGCGAGAACAAGCGGCGCTTCGCGATCTTTCACGCCGGTCAGATCGAAGCGCACCGTATGGTCGTCGAGCGCGACGGCGGACTTCACCATAGCGAAAATCGCGCGATGGTTCGGCCGGCCTTTCGACTTCAGCAATTCGAAGGAAAATAGAACGTCCGATGCGAGTATGGGCGTCTTGTCGGAGAAGCGCGCGCGGGGGTCGATGTGAAACGTGATGTGTTCGCGGGCGTCATCGATCTCGACGGACTTCGCGATCAGCGGATAAAGCGAATAGGGCTCGTCTTGCGACCGCGTCATCAGGCCTTCCACCACATTGCCGAAGATGAGCTGTGGCGCGTCTCCGAATCTCGAATTGAACGGATTGAGACTCGCAAATCCGCCGCGCAGACCGAGCCGCAGCGTACCGCCCTTTGGCGCATTGGGATTTACATAAGAAAGATGATCGAAATTCTCCGGCAGCGCTGGTTGGCCGTAAAGCGCGAGGCCATGCGTGACAGGAACTTGCGAAAGATCTTCGGGACGCGCTGGGACTGACAACCATAGGGCGATGAGATACATGAACGCCGCGAGACCCACGGCGGCGATCCTGAGCCCGATTGCATGGTGAGCGCGACTCATTCCATGCCTCCTTCGCCGCTTTTGCGGTCCAAAGCTGTCTGGCTTTAACAATCTCCAAGTCGAAGAACTGCTAATCAAACTTTATTCGCAGGCGTCGCCCCTGCCAGAGGCGACGCCTCCTTGCATCAAAACCTCAGTTTTATGCCTCCGGTGAATGCGCGCGGTTGTCCGGCGATGATCCCGGCGCCTTGCGCGGTCATCAAACCGCCGTCCGGCGCGGTGGTCAAACCGGTGCTGTTCAACCAAACAAAGGGCGTCTGTATCGGGGTCAATGCAAGGCCGCGCGAGAGCAGAGAGTTGGCCATCACCGTTGCGCCTGCGACATAGGTCCGGTTGAAGATGTTGGAGACCTCGAAATACAGTTCAATGTTCTTGAAATAGCAGTCCACCAGATCGTGATTATAGTGAGTGTTCACATTGAACACGCTGTAACTCGGTATCGTGGTGAAATTGGCGTTGTCGATCGTATAATCGCTCTTGAAAATATATTCGACATAGGAGCCAAGACCAGAAAGATCGCCATAGGGCTGGTCGTAACCGAAGCGCATCGTCACAGTATGCGGCGGCACATTGGGAATCCTATTCCCGGCGCGATTATATAGAACTGGGACGTTGTTGATCGAACCAAGATCGTCCCAATAATTGGTAAAAAGCTGATTGTTGAACGTATAGGCCGCGATCAGCCGCCATCCATCATATGGCCGCCAATCAGCATTGAGTTCTATGCCGCGGTGGAGAGAAGAGGGAATGTTCGTCTGGTAGAGGACGAGCCCATTGCTCAACGAGAGAATTTCATTGCGATGCCATTCATTGAAGCCGGTCACGCTGAAATTGAGCTCAGGGCTCGGCGTCCAATCGACCCCAAGATCGACGCCCATATTGGTCTGGGCCTTAAGCGGGTTACTGCCGGCGCCGTTTCGCGTGCTGGTAAGAAACACAAATGTCGGCGTGCTGTAGCCCGTCGAATATCGCGCCCGCACCTGCCACTCCGGACTGTAGCGATAGGTGAGCGACGCTTCCGGCGCCGTGTTCCAATAGTCGTTGTCGACAGCGAGCTGGTTCGGAAATCTGGGCTGCAGGTTGAAGGCGTAGTTATAAACGGTGTTGACGCCCCAAACCCGATTCCAGTTGGAGCTAAAGCCCACCACTCCGGTCAGGCCTGGAGCAAGAGCAATCTCTTCGCGCGCGCGAAGACCGATGTTCGAAGTATAGTAATCGAGCTTCCCGATCGGCCCCCCGGTCCCGCCGCCGAACCAGGTATTCGGAATCTGGCTAACGAGCGGATTGGTCGTCTTGGCGTTGCTATAGAAAAACTGGAGGAAATGCGTCGCCGGCATTCCAAAGATCGGAATGTGACTGGTGATGTCAGTCTGCGCCGTGATGCCAACGGTCGGGCCTCTGATGCCGACGGGTCCGCCGAGTCCGCCGAGCGCCGCGGGTCCGACTCTCGGCGGCGGCCAGGTTCCATTGATATTGTCGAGGTAGTCATAGGTAAACTGCGAGCGCCACGTCGTATTGTTGTCGAAGTCATGCTCGAACTGAACGCCACCGATCTGTCTGAGCGCGTGCGAGTGCGTGCCAAGTTGCCAGACGCTCTGGTTGACAAGCGGCGCTTGAAGCGCCGTGAAAAGACCGTTCGCCGGCACAAACAAATTATTGCAGAACTGCGTATTGAGGGTGCCTGCAATCGGACAGCCGTAATATTGTTGAAAAGGATTGAAGTAAAATACGTTTAGACTGTTTCTGTTTATGAACTCCGATTTTATATCGTTGGCGATATATTTCACTATGACGCGATCGGTCGGGGTCACCTCCCATCTGCCGATAAGCTTGCCTTGCTTGGCCTCGTAAGCGCCGCGACCGGCAAAGCCGTCGCCGCGCGTATGCGATGCAAAAAACGCGATGTCGAAGAGGCCGAGCGTGCTGTCCGCCACTGCCTTGCCGGCCCGAACGTAATTGTTGACATAGCCGAAGCTGCCGGCTTCCGAACCTGTATTGACGCCATCGATTTCAGCGCCGGAAAAGGTGCGGAAATTGATCGCGCCGCCATAAGCGTAATTGCCGAAGAGCGCCGACGACGGTCCGCGATAGACGTCGACCGCGGCATGGGAATGCGGATCGAGCAGGTCGGTGCGGCCATTGCCGTCAGCCGTCATGATCGGGAACCCGTCTTCATACAGCATGATGTTGCGGACGCCGAAGGGGAACCCGGTGCCAGTCCGGTTGCCCGACCCGCGAATCGAGAGGAAAAGGTCGCGCGCATTATTGCCTTGCTGCACGGAGACGCCGGGGCTGTATTCCAACACCCTCCGGACATCCATTAGCGGCGTCGGCTTGAGGAACTTGGTGTTGACGATCGTTACCGTCTCGCCGGGCGGATCGCGATAGATCGGCAGTTTCGCGCGGGCGGGATCAAAGCCCGGGGCATATCCCGCTTCGCCCGCGGTCGACTCCCTCGTGGCCGGAGGCCTGACCGGGGGAGCGGCGCCAATCGTGATCTGCGGAAGCGCCTGCTGCGCATGCGCAAAGGACGGGACGGACACAAGCGCGAGAGCGCAGAGCGCTGCTCCGTGCATCAATTTGGACCGGGAGCTCATTTTCTTTTCTTTCCTAATCAGGGTTGAAACTCATTGGGCAGGCGCATGCGCTGATCCGCTCGCCGTCGACGCCGGTTTCCAGGGGTCTGCGAAGCGAGAAGACGTCAGCAAGGAATCGTCGGTGAGCGTTTTGAGAAAGGCGATCAGATCGCTCTTTTCCTGCGGCGACAGATCGATCGGGACGATCAGCGCGCTCTTGTTCGGGTTGTAGCGACCGTCGCCCTTGAATGGACCGCTCGTTACGTTGCGGCCGCCGGCCGCGTAAATGTCGATGACGTCCTCGAGCGTCGCGACGCTGCCGTCGTGCATATAGGGCGCGGTGACGGCGATATTGCGCAGGCTCGGCGCGCGAAACGCGCCCATGTCGGTTGGATTATGCGTGTTCTCGAAGACGCCGCGATTGGGCTCGGGATAGGCGCCCTTGCCGTCGAGATCATAGAGTCCGGTGTTGTGAAACGGCGTCTCTATCTCGCGCGTCTTGGCGTGATAGAACTGATCGTCAAAATTCACGCTGCCATGGCAGTGATGGCACTCGGCCTTCTCGCCGAAGAAGAGATCCTTGCCACGCGTCTCTTCGGGAGAGAGCGTCGCTTTGCCTAAGAGATAGAGATCGTATTTCGAAGAGGCCGACACGACGCCGCGCTCGAAAGCCGAGATCGCCTTGATGACATTGCCGAAGGTGATCGGATCCGCCTCGCCGGGAAACGCCGCCGCGAAGTCGCGACGATAGTCCGCGTCGCTTGCAAAGCGCGCGAGAATTTCTTTGCGGTTCTTGTCATTGACGCCCATTTCGATGGGCTCTTCCCCAAAGAGCGGACCTTCCATCTGTCTTTCGAGCGTGACCATCGCCGGATTGGCCCAGGTCAACGTCGCGCGCCAGCCGGCGTTGACGATGCTCGGCGAGTTGCGAGGCGTATGCTGGCCCGTAGCGCCGACGCCGACTGGCCGCCCATCTGTGAAGGCCAGACGTTGCTCGTGACAGGACGAGCAGCTCTCCTTGCCGTTTCCAGAGAGACGCGCGTCATAGAAGAGCTTGCGGCCGAGTTGGAAACGCGCCTCCGACATTGCGTTGTCCGCTGGAACGCGTGGCGGCGGCATGAACTCCGGCAAGGCCCAGCGCCACGATTCTGCGCTCTCACTCGTTTCGCCTTGCGCGCCGCCTGCGACCAGAGTCGCAGCGACGAGGAGGATAAAGGTTGCGCGCTTCATTTCGCGACCTCCGCGCGGAAGAGCTTCGTCGGCGCGCCGGTGGACTGGCCGGCGTCATTGGCGTCTGGCGCGGTCTCCTTGAGCCGAAGCCCGAGATTCTCGAACATCGGCGTACATTCGGGATCGGCCGGGCCGCTCATGCAGCCGGTTGAGAAACCCTGATCTTTCCCGAGATCGATGCCAGCGAAGAGCGGCTTCAGATCGAGCACGACGCGCTGCTTCGCTGCATCGAAGGAGGCAAGTTTCACGGGAATCCTATTGGGATTCGTGCAGGAGGTGATTTCGCCTTTGACGGCGTCGCCGCGGCAGCCCGTCGAGCCGAGGTGCAGCATCCAGGTCGAAACCGTGATCGTTCCGTCCGAATTGACGCGCAGCGGCGCCGTCTTGGGCGCGTCGGCCATGAGCGGCGCGCCGCTGTCGGGCTTGTCGCCCGCAGGCGCGCCGGCGCCATTCGCGGCGGCCGCTGGGTTTTTCGGTGGAGGCGGCGGACGTGTCACGCCGCCCTCCGGATCAACTTCAATCTTGATGAACTTGCGGCCCGCCTGCCAATTCCAGCTCATCGACTGAAGATCGAGCGGCGCAGGAGCGGTGGCGAAATTCGAGTGATTGAGGACGACGTCCTTTCCATCCTTGTCATGCGTGACGCTGGGCACGCCGATCGCGAAGCTAACGCCCTTGTAGCGGCCGCGCGGGACTGATCCTTTGATCGTGTCGTTGACGTCCGCGGTGCCGATGCATTTGCCGGTCTTGTTCTCGAAATCGAGCAAAGCGAGGTTGGCGTATTGCCAGTCGTTCTGCTCCAGCTCGACGGGAACTTCGTGGCCGGCGGCGTCGATCAGAGCGGGCGCCGAGATGTAGAATCGCGCATCATGGAGCTGCGCCGACTGGCCTCCGCTTCCGAGCCCGGCGATGTCGTGGCCGCATTCGACCGGCTGATCGCCCGCCGCAAGCGCAAAACGTATCGCGACCTGCTGTCTTTCGCTCACGTCGACCTTAGCCGCATGGGCGACGCCCATGGCTGCGAGCCCGGCGACGACGGCTGTAAGTTGAGTCGGTACACCCATGATTCCTCTCCTGTCGGCAACAAGTTTTGAGACGTTTCCTGGCCATGCGCCTCGTGCGCGAGTCGTATTGGCGACACGTCGCGAGACGCGCGCAAATGATCAGACGCGAGGGAAATGGCGAGTGGGTCGAAGACCCGGCAGCCGACCGTTAACGCGCTTCTTTAGGAGAGAAGCGACGGGGGCGCGCGAGAGAGCCTGTTACTGGGCCACTGTGTGGTCGGCGGCGCGAGATCGCGCTCTTCCGGCCAAAGAGGAGGCGCGTCGGACACGGGCGCCAGCACGAGAACGACGGCGGTCAACAGAACCTTTGAACCAGCATCGTCGCTTCGCTCGCTTAGAAAGCAGGCCAAGCAGTGCATATGTTGAGCGTGGGGCGCCTTGCCGTCGGCGCCGTTCTTGTTGGCGCAGAGCTCGTCAGATAACGCCACAGGCGAGCTAAGAAACGCGCCGTTGTCGCCGCTGTGACGAGTCTGAGAAAAGACAAGGGCCAAAGCTTGCTGGAAAAGCAGACAAGCGACGACTGCCGTCACGAACGGACGGACAAACTGCCGTATTTTTCGCCTATCTTGCCGCATAACTAAATTCTGATTGCACAGAGATCGACTTGTCAACGAGGGCGAGTGTCGGAGTCTCGCAATATTTTCAATTGTTGCGCTTCCGCCACACTCGGCCTTTTGCATTAGGCGCATTCCGAAGAGTCGTGCGGCCTTCGCTATAAACCGAAACGGACCGAGACATTCTTGCTCTTAATCAAATGCGCAATGCTAAGCGCGATGTCGACGGTTTTTAGACAAGGCGGACGACTTGCTGGAGACTCGCCCAACTCCATCGTTTCCCATGCGCGCGTCACGTAAAGAGTTTTCGTATTGCGGCCCGCGAGCTTCGCGCCTATGATCCGCTCACCGTAAGCAATGGTTGGCGGCAATCCATGCTCTTTCGGCTTATTCTCTTAGTTGCGACATTGCTGCAAGCTGCGGCGGTTCCGACCGGCGCCGCGCAGGCTCAATTTCAATATCCCGCGTTCACGCGCGTCATCTGCAAGGGCGCTACCGCTCCCGCCGCTCCTCATTCGCCGAATGAACACGACGGGTCTTGCTCCGACTGCATCACATGCTGCAGCGCCCAGCCGCCGATCCTATGCGTCTTAGAACTTCTTATACGCCAAAGCCTTCCGACAACGCGAAACGTCATTCTGACGTCAGCAATTCTTCCCGCGCCCCGGTCACATTCGGAAACGCCGCCGGCGCGGGCCCCTCCCGTCTAAAGACGCCGAACGTCCGCAAATCGGCCGCGGACCGTCAAAAAGCCACGCACCTCCGAAGGCCTAAAAGGGTTTTGGAGTCGATGCGTTTTGGATAACGGCGCGCTTGGGAGGGGATGCGCTGATGCAAAAGTCTCATGAGACGATTGACCGTCTATTTAGAAGTCACCATCGCGATCTGATAACCCGCGCGCGCCGCGTGATCGGCTCGGACGACGCCGAAGACGTGGTCCAGGAAGCCTATCTCAAAATGCTCGAAACCGACCGTAGCGAGCTGGTTTCAAATCCGCGCGGCTATGTATCGAAAATGACCTGCACCCTCGCCATCGATAATCTTCGAAGACAAAGGACCCATGCGAGGGCGCTCTCCGAAGACGGCGCATGGTTTCAGTCGACTTCAGACGCACGGATTGCGTCAGGACGAGATGCGTTCGGGCTGGCGTCGGACGTTCAAGCCGCCCTTATGCAGCTGCCGCGATGTTGTCGTCAGATCTTCTTTATGAGCCGGATACTGGGGCTTTAGCCATTCCGAAATCGCGCAGGAAATCGGCGTATCCTTGAGAACGATCAATCGCAACCTCGGTCGGGCGCTCGATCACTTCGACCGCGCCTTCGAGATCACGCCTTCGAGCGCTCCGATCGGCGCGCTGCATGTTAAGGCGGCCGCTGCGCCACGCGAGTTCTCGGCCGTGGGTTCCGCAGCGCCAAGCGCCGTCGAAAACGCGGCGGAAATCAAAATCCCGACATCTCGCAAAAATTCTCGCCGCAGGCTGTCCGATTTTTGCGGCCTCGCTCGTCATACCATTCGGGTTCCGCGTTCTGCGGAGCCCGTTTGGACTGTCCAGACGAACTCCAAGAGGGAGGCCACTATGACCATCCGTATCGCCAAGCGCATTACGCTCAACGTTATCGGCCGCGCCAGCGCCCGCTGCGCTTCGACCTGCGCCGCCACCAACGGCTAAGGACGATCGACTTGCGCCGTTGGCCCCCGGCTAGCGGCGCAAGCGACGTTCGGCGCGTCAAGACGAAGGCGACAAATAGATGCGGCTTGGCTTTAACTTCACGCTCGGCGACACCTATGACATGGTCCAGAGGCTCATCGCCGAAAGACACATCGATTATTGCGAATTTCTCATCGATAATTTTTTCTGCGTCGATCCGAACGAATTAGCCAAGGCGTTCGATTGTCCTATCGGCTTGCATATTATGTATTCCAAGTTTCTCGAAGCCGATCGGCCGACGCTCGTCGATTTCGCCGCTCGGCTTCGAGATTACATTGACGCGCTGAACCCGATTTACGTCTCAGACCACATTCTGCGTTTTTCTCACGAAGGGCGCGCGTTCTTCCATCTCGGCGAGATCGACTATTCGACGGAATATGAATTCGTGCGCGACAAGGTCCTACAGTGGCAGGAGCTCGTCGGACAACGCATTCATTTCGAAAATTATCCGTCCATCATGGATGGCGGGGTGGAGGCGCCCGCCTTCTTCGAGCGCCTCATGAAAGAAACCGGCGCGGGCGTGCTGTTCGACGCGTCCAATGCCGTTTGCTCCCATCGCAATTGCGGGACGCCGTTCGAAGCCTGGCGCAACGTCATCGCCGGCGCCAAGCATTTCCACGTCGCGGGCTACCGGCAATCCCTGATTGAGCCCTTCATCTCGCTCGACACCCATGCCGAGGCGTTGGCGCCGGATACGATGGCCTTCCTTGCCAATTTCCGATCGGTCTTCGACAAGCCCGGCGCAACCATGACCTATGAGCGCGACGACCAGATCGAATTTGACGACATCGTCGCCGATCTGAAGCTGCTGCGAAATCTGTTCGGCGAACCGGAAGAAAGGCGTCACGACCTTGCTCTCTCTGCCTAGTCGAACAGACCGCGATCTGTATCCTGCGCTGATGTCGCCGGAGCTCAACGCAAAATATCCCCCGGACCATAAGGCCTTCGTGCGGATCGACGTGAGCCTGCGCATCTATTGGCACACGCTCTTCGACATTTGCCCCGAACTGTTGGAGCTCTCCGGTTCCGACGGCATGTCGATCTTTCGCCCCTTCATGGCGTGGGCGGGAGAGAAGAAGCTCGCATTCGACTGGACATATTATCTGTGGGTCTATGTCTGGCTACGCCAATCGCCGTTCAAGGAACGGTTGCTCGCGGACGACAAATATCTGAGGTCGATCATGGCGGCGTCGGCCGCTCGCTGGGCGATCCTCGATCGCGGCAGAGATCGCGGCATCGTCATCGGATGCGCGGACACGACAAATCTTGTCATCGGCTGGAAATGCCGTAGCGTTCGTTTGGGACGCGAGATCGAACTTATCGAACCCGAGGAGCCGCTGCCGGCGCCTCCGGATATTTTTGGTTACTTTACGCTACAGTCCTTTGAACTTGACATATTTCCGGGGTGGCAGAGCCTGGCGCGATGACAAGCGCGCCGCTGTGGCGCGGATACTGCTTCCTGTTCGCCAGCACTTCCGCAGCCGCCTTCATCATGCAGATCGATCTCGCCATGGTCGCGAGACTGGGCGGCCGCGCGTCGGGAGCTTACGCGATTCTGATGCGCGTCACGCTGCTCGATGTCGCCGTCACCATCGCTTGCGCCGCCGTCGCCGCCATTGCGCTTGGCCACGCGCAAAAGAATGGAGAAACGGCGGACGCGATCGAGAAGACCTGCGCGCTCGCCCTCGCGCTTGGCGCCGCAACGGCGTTTTTCGGTTTCTTCGCCTATCCGATCTTTCTCGGCGCGCTGATGGGCGACGCGGCGGCCGCTCCCTATGTCGGCGCGCCGATTGTTTGGCTCGTCGCCGGCGCGCCTTTTCGCGTTCTTTCGAATACGCAAGGATTCTTATTGCACGCCCTCGGACGCGGCGGCTCCGTGCTCACATGGAAGCTCGCGGAAATTCCGGTGAAAGCAGGCGCCAACATCCTCTTCATGCAAGCGCTCGGGTTCGGCTTCGCCGGCTGTTTTCTTGCGGGCTGCATTGTTGCGGGCGCCTCGTCGCTTTGGCTATGGAGCCGGCTGCAGGCGCATGGGGCGCGCAGAATTCGTATCCCGGAAATCGCTTTCATACGCTCATTCCTGAGCGGAACCTTCTGGGAAGCGCTGCGGGTGCTTTCGCCGCAGGCGGCGATGCTCTTCACGCTGACGCTCTTTTCGCTCCCCTGGCAGAACGGCGCCAACGGTCAACGTCTCGACTCATTTGCCGCCGCCCAAACCTTCATGCTGTTCATCCTTGGTCCGCTGATTACGCTGACGCGCTTTCTCGCCATCCACCTTCCGGCGAAATCTCCCGAAGACTGGACACTGGCGCTCGCCCCGGTAGTGCGGGTCGGCGCGCCCATCGCGCTAACGGCCGCGATCATGCTGCTGCTCGGGCGCGATTGGATCGGCGCGACTCTCTATCGCCAGCAAGGAGCCTGGTGGTCCGTCTTCGTCGCTTGCCTAGCGCTTTCCATTCCAATCCGCTTCATCGGAAGCATTGTCCGAGGCCTGGCGCTCGCCCGACAATCCTTCGCAGAACTCACCTCAGTGGATGTGCTTGCGCAGTGGCTCATCGCACCGCTGTTCATTTTATTTGGTCTCTCAGTGAACCGCCCGGAGATCGCCTATCAATCTCTGATCTGGCCTGAAGTCCTCGCCATTTTCTTGATCTGGCTTGGTCTTCGATCAGCGCCCGAGGAGCCGTTGGGCGTCCCGGCGTCCTCCAAAGGACATGTCCAATGAGCATGGAGCGAGTCCCTGTCCTCATTGTCGGCGCCGGCTATGCCGGTCTGTCGGCGGCGACGCTGCTTGCATGGCGCGGCGTTCCCTGCGTTCTCGTGGAGAAACGCGAGTCAACGTCGCGTCTGCCGAAAGCGCATGGGCTGAACCGGCGCAGCATGGAAGTTCTGCGCGTCGTCGAAGGCTTGGAGGATGCGCTGTTCGCAGCAAGCCGCACCGACGCCAACGACTCTACGCTCATTATAGCGGAGAGCGTCACAAGTCCGCCGATTGAGACGCTCGTGACCAAGATGTCGCTCGACGCGACGCGCGTGTCGCCCAGTAAGATATGCACTGCGGGCCAGGACCGGGTCGAACCTGTGCTGCTGCGCTTCGCGCGTGCCAACGGCGCCGATATCCGATTCTCGACCGCGCTGGCGCGCTTCTCGCAACGAGAGGACGGCGTCGAAGCGATCTTGCGCGACGAAGCGTCGGGACATGAGACGACGGTTCTTGCGGACTACATGATCGCCGCCGACGGCGCCGGCGGAACGATCCGCGACGCCGGCGGCGTGAAGATGGAAGGTCCGGGATTTCTTGCTGACACGATCTCGGTGCTGTTCGAGGCCGATCTCAGCACAATCCTGCCAAGCGATGGATTTACGCTCTACTATTTGCGCAATTCGGCATTCAGCGGCGCCTTCGTCACCTGCGACGAGCCCAACCACGGACAGATCAACATAGAATATGATTCCTCGTGCGATCGGGAGTCCGATTTCGACGAAGAACGATGCCGACAACTCGTTCGACAGTCTGTCGGCATCCCCGATCTCGCGGTTAAAATTCTCGACATTCGTCCCTGGCAAATGGCCGCTCTCATCGCCGATCGCATGTCCTTTGGCCGGGTGTTTCTTGCCGGCGACTGCGCACACATTACGCCGCCGGTCGGCGGGCTTGGCGGACAGACCGCGATTCAGGACGCCGCTGACCTTGCGTGGAAGCTGGCGCTCGTCGTCAAGGACCAGGCCGCCCCCGCGCTGCTCGACAGCTATGAGATCGAGCGCAGGCCGGTGGCGCGAATCGCGATTGCGCGAGCAATCGCCAATTACGTCGAGCGCCTGCTGCCAGATCGGCAGGATTTGCGCATTCGGGAAGACGAACACGGCCTTCTCGAAACCGCGATGGGCTATCGATATCGCTCCGACGTTATCATCGCCGACGACGCCGATAACGGCGCGGCGGTTGAAGATCCGTTTCGCCCGAGCGGCGCGCCCGGAACGCGTCTGGCGCATGTCTGGCTGCGGCGCGGCGAAGAGACGATCTCCTCTCACGATCTCATTGGACGCGATTTCATGCTGTTCGTCGGCCCGGATGGCGGCGACTGGATGGAGGCGGCGCAGCGCGTTGGCCTTCGTTCAAAAACGCCCCTCGGCGTCTGCCGCGTTGGATTTGACGTCCACGATCCTGACGGTCTGTTCCTGCCGCGCTTGGGCGTTTCGCCTGAAGGCGCGCTCCTCGTGCGCCCCGACGGCTACATCGCCTGGCGCTCGCGAGGCGCAAACCCCGATCCGTTCATGACTCTCGAATCGGGTTTTGCGCGCGCCAGAGGCGAAAAGATCGCCGAGGGTTTGATGCGGAGCGAGATGGCTCTCGCCGGAGCGTCGGCATGATGTCGCAGGCTTCGCCCCCGCTCAATTCTGAAGAGACGAGTCGGGGCGCGCCGTACGCGCCTACGCTGGATACAGCGATCCTAAGCGATCCAAAACCGCATCCGATCACCGTGACAAAGCGCGAGCGGTCGATGATCAAGGGTCAGCGTCCGGCCGTCATCTGGCTGACCGGGCTGTCTGGCGCGGGCAAATCGACGATCGGCAATCTCGTCGAGCAAAAACTGGTGGCGCGAGGCGCGCACACGATCTTGCTCGACGGCGACAGTCTACGCTGTGGCCTGAACGAAGATCTGGGCTTTACGAGCGTCGATCGCAGAGAAAACATTCGTCGCGTCGGCGAAGTGGCGAAGCTCATGACAGAAGCCGGCCTCATCGTCATCTGCGCGCTCATCTCGCCGTTTAGGGCCGAAAGACTAGCGGTGCGGCGACTTTTCGCGCCAGGCGACTTTATCGAGGTGTTCGTCGATACGCCCCTGGAAGCGTGCATCGAGCGCGATCCGAAAGGGCTCTACAAACGCGCGCTCGCAAGCGAAATTCAGAATTTTACAGGGCTGCATCAACCCTACGAACTCCCGGACCGACCCGAATTGATTTTGCGGACTTTGGACGGTTCGCCCGAGCAAATGGCCGATCGGCTTATCGAAATCGTTCAACCGCTCTTGTCGTCCTTTTGAACGTCGACGTCCGTCCGATCGGAGAATGGCGCATGACTGCTTTCGTGCCTGACATGTCCATAAATCCGGTCTCCGGCCGGAGTTTGGCCATCGATCCAAAAAGACTCGAGACGCTTCACCGTCCATATCAGGACTTCAGGCGGCGGTCTGAGACTGGCGGCGCCTTGCGGCGCCTGCCACTGGAGGTCGCGCATCAGTTCAGACGCTACTATTTTTTCAATCCGCCGAAATGGCGGGTATGGGCGCGCACGCTCGGCTCAAGTGAACGCATGGAGCCGTCCTTCGCATCGATCGGCGCCGTGCGCTCGGGAACGTCTTTTCTCTCCTCTTATATTTTTCAGCATCCACACGTCGTGCTGCCGCTGTCGAAGGAAATCTCCTTTACGGAAACGATGCGCGAGCTGATGGCCTATTTCCCGACGCTCGCGGCGCAAAGAGCGGCGGAGCAGCGAAACGGCGGCGCGATCACCGGTTACTGCACGCCGGTGATGCCCAACCCGCTCTGGATATTTCTGGCGCAGTCGATGTTTCCAAACATGAAGATCATATGCGTGCTGCGCGATCCGGTTGAGCGCACATTTTCTCACTGGCGTTGGGATCAGAAGCGCTTCATCAGCCGCAAGTCGCAGGATCCGCACTGGAAGGGCTTTCCAGATTTCGCAACCTTGATCGAAGCCGAACAGGCGACGATACGCGGCGGGGGCATGGAGCCGCATGCGTTTTCCGGGGCGCGCGCCGGCTATTTGCGGCACAGCATCTACGCGCCGTTTCTGCGTCTGCTCTTCGAGAAATTCGGCAGAGACCGCGTTTTCATCGTCGATGCGGCGGAATTTTTCCGAGACCCGCAATCGACGGCGAAGCAGATTTACGGGTTTCTTGGCCTGCCTGAAGTCGAGCCGCTGGTGATCGAGGAGCAAAATCCGGGTCCGCCCGGAAAGCTTGACGACGACATTCGGCAGAATTTGGTCGAGTTTTTCAGACCCTACAATGAAGAGCTCTACGCCCTTCTCAATAAGGATTTTGGCTGGAGCGCGGCGCGATAGCTGCGCCCTCAGCGCGATTCAATCCTCGCCCGGCGAGCCGCCGTGTGGGCTTCACGCGGCCGCGTTCCGGCAATATATGGATGAAGCTGAAATTCCGCCGGTTCGAGGATAAGGATGAACGCCCACGCCAGGACGCCCGCGCCCATCGCGCCGGCGCCGCTTGTCGACCCCTTCGGGCGGACGATCTCCTATCTGCGCGTTTCCGTCACTGACCGATGTGATTTCCGCTGCGTCTACTGCATGTCGGAACATATGCAATTCCTCCCGCGCCGCGATCTGCTGACGCTCGAGGAGCTGGATAGACTCTGTTCCGCCTTTGTCGCGCGGGGAACCAAAAGGCTGCGTATCACCGGCGGCGAGCCGCTGGTGCGCCACGATGTGATGAAGCTGTTTCGCGCCCTGTCGCGTCATCTTATATCCGGCGCGCTTGAGGAGTTGACGCTCACCACCAACGGCTCGCAGCTTTCGCGCTTCGCGGCCGAGCTCGCCGACTGCGGCGTTAAGCGCGTCAATGTCTCGCTCGACACGCTCGACCCAGATCGATTCAGGGCGCTCACCAGAAGCGGCGCGCATGCGCAGGTCCTGGAGGGCATCGCCGCCGCCCGCGCCGCCGGCCTCAAGGTGAAGCTCAACGCCGTGGCGCTTAAAGGTGTCAATGAAGACGAGTTCACGCCGCTCGTGCGTTTCGCTCACGAAAGCGGAATGGACATGACCTTCATCGAAGTGATGCCGCTTGGCGAATTGGACGGGCCTGAGCGCGCCGACCAATATTTGCCGATGCAGGCGGTTCGCGATCGGCTGAGCAAAGCCTTCACGCTTGATGAGATCGACTATCGTACCGGCGGGCCAGCGCGCTACGTGCGGGCGCGCGAGACCGGCGGACGCATCGGCTTCATCACGCCGCTCACCCATAACTTTTGCGAGAGCTGCAATCGTGTGCGCGTCACCTGCACGGGCACGCTTTATATGTGCCTCGGCCAGGAGGACGCGGCGGATTTGCGCGCGCCGCTGCGCGAAAGCGCCGACGACGCGCTGCTGCATCAGGCGATCGAGACCGCGATCCTGCGCAAGCCCAAGGGCCACGACTTCATCATCGACCGCGCGGCGCCGGCCGCATCCGTCTCCCGCCACATGAGCATGACGGGCGGCTGAGTAATGGAGCCGGCGACCGTCGCTTTCATCGGCCTTGGCGTCATGGGCTATCCAATGGCCGGCCATCTTCATCGCGCCGGCCATAAGGTGCAGGTCTATAACCGCACCGCCGCCAAGGCTAAAGAATTCGTCGCTGCTCATCCGGGCGCGCAATGGTTTTCGACGCCCCACGAAGCGGCTGTGGGCGCGCAATTTATCTTTTCCTGCGTCGGCAATGACGATGATCTGCGCGCGGTGACGATCGGCGAAGCGGGCGCCTTCGCAGGCATGTCGGCGGGCGCGATCTTTGTCGACCACACGACGGCGTCTGCGCAGGTCGCGCGCGCACTCCACGCCGCGGCGGCCAAGCGCGGGCTCGGCTTCATCGACGCGCCGATCTCCGGCGGCCAGGCCGGGGCCGAAAAGGGCGTGCTGACCGTCATGTGCGGCGGCGATCCGGCGATCTTCGCCAAGGCGGAACCCATCATCGCCTGCTACGCCCGCGCCTGCCGGCTGATGGGGCCGCCGGGCGCCGGGCAGCTCACCAAGATGGTCAATCAGATCGCCATCGCCGGCTTGATCCAGAGCCTGGCCGAGGCGCTGCATTTCGCCGGCGCCGCGGGCCTCGACGCAGAAAATGTAATCGATCTTCTCAAGAACGGCGCGGCGCAGTCCTGGCAAATGGAAAACCGCACGAAAACAATGGTGGCCGGCGAGTTCGACTTCGGCTTCGCCGTCGAATGGATGCGCAAGGACCTGGCGATCTGCCTCGCCGAGGCGCGGCGCAACGGCGCGCGGCTGCCGGTCGCGGCGCTCGTCGACCAGTTCTACGCCGAAGTCGAAAAAATGGGCGGGCGGCGCTGGGACACGTCGAGCCTGATCGCCCGTCTTGAGCGATAAGGCGAAATTGAGGCGAAACCTTAAAAATTCCTACTGCGACGGAACCATTAGCGGGGCCGGACGTTTCTCCCCCGCAAAAAAGAGGAAGCGTCCAGGGTTCGCATCGTCCGAGTAGCGATCTGGGGCAAATTCCCGATACAATGTGGGAGCCCTATTAATGGCCGTTTCGCGCGAGAGCCCTCTCGCAAGCCGCACGTCGCGGATCATCCTCGGATTCACCGTCGCCGTCTGCGCGGTCGCTGCTGTCGCGGCCGCGCCCTCGACGTTTGATCCGAAGAGCCAATCCGCAGCCACTGGCGTCCAAGCCGCCGTGAGCCTTAACGACGTCGGCATGCGTCCGCTGGCGCGCGGACCGGCGATCCGAGTGGGGCGCGCCTATGGCGCGGAGGATGAAGATTGCACGCTCGTCATTATGCCGAAGGCTGACGAGCGTGGTCGCGTCCGTTACATGCGTAGCGTCTCCTGCGCGAATTGACGCTTTAGGTCGCGCACCCGGATTAGGCCAAGGGCTGGCCTTGAGGCGAAGATGTTCGGAAACGGACGTCTTCGCCATTTTGTTTTCTCCGGGCCGCATTTGCTAAAACTTCGTTTGCAGACGCAGGCCGACATAGCTCGCCCGCAACCTCACCGGATTCCACGGATCGATGATTTGGACGTCGCCTGAGAGCCGCAGCCATCGCGTCACCGCGAAATTATAAAAGGCCTCGACGCCGCCCTCGCTCCGCCGATTAATCCGCCGCGCCGCCAGCCCGGAGAGGAGCGGCTGGGTGAGGCCAAAATGGTAAAATCCGACGCCCCAGCGATCCTCCTCGCGTCCCGACAACAGATTATTGCCGGCGAGACCAACGAGCATGCTCCATTTGACCGGGTTGGGATTGCCGTCGGAAAGAGTCGCAAGGGTGAACAGCCCCCAACCGATTTTGGGGTCAGTTTCGCTCTGCATGAAATATTGCTGCACGGCATAAGAGATAAAACGGTAGCCCTTTTTCGTAATGCCTTTGAGTCGGGCGATCGCCGGAGTGTCGTCGATATCGTCGAGGTCGAACCCCCGCGCATTGCTGTAGGCGACGCGCAATGTATGAAAGCCCTTGAGGCCGCCGATCTCGACAGGCACAGTCGCCATCAGGCCGGCGCCGATTCCCCGCTCGAAGGGACGTTCGATGACGCGCGGCTGCTGAGCGTTGCGCGGGTCGGCAACCATGACCTTGAGATCGAAATATTGGGTTCTGAGCGCGGCGACCCCGCCCAGGAGATAGGGCGGCGCGATGATCAGACGGTCGGCGACGGTTTCCGGCGAGCTGACGCCAATGCCGGTCGAAGGCAACGCAAAAGCCCGGTTCATAAAGGTGTCGATGCCGCCGCCGCCGACAAGCGGCGTCTGCGAGGCGAGCGTCAGCATGTTGAACTTGCCGATCGTCACCGAGAATTGCTCGCTGAACTCTTGCGTCAGCGTCATCGACAGGGCTGAGTGGTAGACGTCACGCGCGACGAAGGCGAGGGCGACATTGACCGGCAGCAGCGCGAGGTCCTGCCGATTTATGTTGCGGCCGAAGTAATGCTCATATTGCGCGTTGAATTTGAGCCCTTTCCAGAACCCCAACTTTTCGCCGTCGACGCGCAGAAACGTGTCCATCTTGCCGCCGTAGCGCGCCGTCCGATCGATCGCGCCAGCGGGGATGCCCTGGTAGAACTGCGTGATCCAGACGTCGAGGTCGATCCCGAACTTGCGCAATTGCTCCTTGGGTCCGTCCGGCGTGTCGGTCAGCGATTTTTGTTTGGCGAAGGAAGCGACTTCGCCTTCGGCAAAGGCCGACGTGGCGGCCATCGCCGAGACGATGAGGCAGGCTGCCGCGACTGAGCAGCGTGCGCGCAGGCATCGCCTCTTTGTAGAGGATGGTCCGTTCGATTCCTTCCTCCGCACCATTTCTCTTCGGCCTCGTCCGGCGAGCAACTATTCGGGGGTTTCCCAATCACAAATCCCGACCCAGACTAGGCTAATTGCAGTGTTCCTTTGCATAAAGGCCTGTTTGAAAAACTCGCAAACACATGTTAGCTTTTGCGAGGCATTAACGATCTTTTGATTTTGATGGATATGGCACTGAACTCGGAAGAACGGCAATTTGCTACCGACGTACTTAATGCGTCAATTTCGATCATGTCCATTTTGGTCGCCGTTATTGCGCTTCTCGGGGTCGAATATGCGAAGGTCAGAAGCGATCCTATTATCAAAGCTCCCTATTTTGCAACGGTTTGGACCACTACAGGGATCGCGGCCTTCGCGGGCTTGTTGGGCTTAGCAGCATTATTGAGACGAACGCTTGAGTGGCTAAACACGCCGCTTCTCGGTTGGGCGTTTGCGCTGCTGATCATGGCGCTGACCATAGACATTTACTTTGTCGCTAGTGCATTAACGAGGTAAGGGGGGCAAGGTGCTTAAATCGGATGACCTTGATATTCTTAGAGCACATCCAAAAATATTATCATACCTTTTCGAAAAGGTAAACTATACGCCATGTGCACGTCTTATATTTTACCGATTTATAGCCCAGAAAATGAATCAAACCTCTGAGGAGGTGCAAGGCCGGAGTATCAGTAAGAGACATTCTACGCAGAAGCTATCGGCAGACACTGAATTGCAAGAACTCATGATCGCCAATTTCATCATGAGAATGAATGACGATTTGGGCGGCCGGCTCGTGGCTATCGGCATGGGTGAAGCCGATAAGGACCGGATTTGTAAGCTCTTTGCTCGATTAGTTATAGGGCATGAAAATGACAAAGATTGCGGCATAATTATTGCTCAGTTGAAGAACGATCTTGCCGGAGTCGACGACGTTGAGTTCCCTAAGACCTGCGGGTGAAGCAACGCTTGCCAAAGTAAGGGGCTGATCCAGTTTGGACATAGGAGCCATTACAATGGAAGATTTCGACAGACGGCACATAGTTAAGACAGTGGTGATCGCGGTCGGGTTTTACTGGGCGTCGTCGCTGGCGATTACGCGGGCACAAGATTCAGCCAAGCCAGAGATAAAAAGGTCCGAGATTAAACCCATAATTGCTGCGCGTGTTAATGATATCGCCCGCGCGTCGAAGGAAATGCTCGGTGTCGAAATCAACGAACAACAGCGAAAGGAACTGGCAGCAGGTATTCTCGCTGATATGGAATCACGTGGGACGTATGAGTTTGTAGACCCATAAACTATGCGAACCTTAATCATCGTTGTTGCACCAACTCCCTACCGCGCTCAGGTGCCGTGGAAGCCGTCCCGGAAATCCTCCCGTGTTGAGCGCTGCCGCGCGCTAGGCGGACGGATATTTTTTGCCTAGCACTCCAGATGTCCGCTCGGCGGGCGTTGGCTGATCAAGGGTATACACTTTGCCCCTCTTCGCGAACTTGCTTTAGGGCGTTGGCTTCATGAGCTCATAATGCATGCGAGGGAGTCGATTGCAGAGCGGTCAAGAATGCCTTAATTCCCAGCTTCTTCTTCGTTGACGCCCCGAGGCCCTCTCCCTACTGTGCCGCGCTCCCTCTACGGATTGGCCAGTTCGCCTCCCATGTCCGCACCGCTCCTGTTGTCGCCCGAACTCGTCGAAGCCGCGCGCGTCTCGCCCGCCTGGCCGTTCGAAGAGGCGCGAAAGCTCGTCAAGCGGGTCGAGGCGAGCGGTCAAAAAAGCGTGCTGTTCGAAACGGGCTACGGCCCTTCCGGCCTGCCGCATATCGGCACCTTCGGCGAGGTCGCCCGCACCAGCATGGTGCGCCGCGCCTTCGAGGTCATGACCGAGGGCGAGATCGCGACGCGCCTCATCGCCTTCTCGGACGACATGGATGGGCTGCGCAAAGTCCCCGACAACATTCCGAACAAAGAGCTCGTCGCCGCCAATCTCGGCAAGCCTTTGACGCAGGTGCCCGACCCTTTCGGCACCCACGACAGTTTCGGCGCGCATAATAATGCGCGGCTGCGCGCCTTCCTCGACGCCTTCGGCTTCGAATATGAATTCGCCTCGTCGACGGAATATTACAAGAGCGGTCGCTTCGACGCCGCGTTGAAGCACATGCTCGCGCGTTACGATGCGGTGATGAAGATCATGCTGCCGAGCTTTCGCGAGGAACGCGCCGCGACCTATTCGCCCTTCTTACCCGTCCATCCGAAGACCGGCATCGTCATGCAGGTCGCGCTCGACGGCTACGACGCGGATGCGGGAACGATCTCCTGGACTGATCCCGACACGGGCGAAAAATTCACGACGCCCGTCACCGGCGGCCATTGCAAACTACAATGGAAGCCGGACTGGGCGATGCGCTGGTATGCGCTCAATGTCGATTACGAGATGGCCGGCAAGGACCTCATCGAGTCGGTGAAGCTCTCTGGCGCGATCGTGCGCGCGCTCGGCGGACGGGCGCCCGAAGGCTTCAATTACGAACTCTTCCTCGACGAGAAGGGCCAGAAAATCTCGAAGTCGAAGGGCAACGGCCTGACGATCGAAGAATGGCTGACTTACGCCAGCCCCGAAAGCCTGGCGCAATTCATGTATCAGAAGCCGACGGCGGCGAAGCGGCTCTATTTCGACGTGATCCCGCGCGCGGTCGACGACTATCTGAATTTCCTCGACGCCTATCCGCGCCAGGACTGGAAGAACCGTCTCGGCAATCCGGTATGGCACATTCACGCCGGCGATCCGCCAGAGTCCGAGACGCTGGCGCATGAAGGCGAGACGAAGGGAACGAGCATTTCCTTCTCCATGCTGCTCAATCTCGCCGCCGTCGCCAATGCCGAAGATCCGGCGGTGCTCTGGGGCTTTCTGCGCCGCTATGCGCCCTCCGCGACGCCCGAGAATCATCCGCGGCTCGACAAACTCGTGGGCTATGCCGTCGCTTACTTTCGCGATTTCGTGAAGCCGGCGAAAAGCTATCGCGCCGCGGACGAAGTCGAACGCGAAGTGCTGCGAAAGATCGACGAGACTTTGTGCAGCATGGAGCATGCAAGCGCCGAAGAGATACAGACCGCGCTTTACGACGTCGCCCGCGCCGTGCCGCGCTATCAGGATTTTGCCGCCAAGGGCGCAACGCCGGAGCGCCCCGGCGTCTCCAATGACTTCTTCAACATGCTCTATGAAGTTCTGCTCGGCGAGAAGAAGGGACCGCGCTTTGGCTCCTTCATTGCGCTCTACGGCGTCGCTGAAACGCGCAAGCTGATCAAGGACGCGCTTAGCGGCGCCTTCGTCGCGCGCGAAACCGCCTGATGCGCGCAGCAGACGCGGACATTCTGATCGTGTCGGGCTGGAGCGATTCCGGACCCGAACATTGGCAAAGCCGCTGGCAGGCGAAACTCTCGACAGCACGACGCGCGATCCAGCGCGACTTCGAGAAGCCGATTCGCGCCGAGTGGGAAGAGACGATCGCGCGAGACGTTCTCGCAAGCGCACGGCCCGTGGTGATCGTCGCGCATTCGCTCGGCGTCATCGCAGCTCTTCATGCGGCGCAGCGCGTTGGAAAAAGAATCGCCGGCGCCTTTCTCGTTGCGCCGCCCTCAGAGGCGGTGATCCGAGAATTACCGTCAGTCGATTCCGCTTTCTTGCCGATTCCCCGCGCGCGACTTCCCTTTCCGGCGGCGATGGTCGGCAGCAGCGACGATCCTTACGCGGATCTGCTCTTCGCGCGTCATCTCGCGCAGGATATCGGGGCTGAGTTCATCGACGCGGGCGCGGCTGGCCACATCAATGTCGATAGCGGCCATGGGCCGTGGCCGGAAGGTTCGCTCGCCTTCGCCAATTTCATGGCGAAGCTTTAAGCCGTCATCAATTCGGAGTATTGACACCCTATTAGCGATCATCGACTTTGACGCGGCGCGATGGTCGCAGCTTTGCCGCAATCGGCGTCGACGCGTTTTTGTAACGGCCGTTCATTGAGAAGATTTGAGATGAGCATCACGAAAGCTTTCCGTTCCGCTGCGCTTGCAATCATCGTTTTCGCAGCAGCCTCGCCCGGCGCGACGGCGTTCGAACGCGTCGAACAGCCCTCTTCGATTCCGGACGCCGGTCCTTGGGATGAAAAGGCTTGGAACGGCTTTTACAGCACGAGCCAGGGCTCTCGCCTCATTCCTTGGGACTGGATCAAAGCGCTCAAGCAGGCCGACGGCCAGCCCTTCCTTGCGGATGGATTGGCGCGCTACGGCTATCTCGCCAATCCTGCAAGCCCGACGCCGGGGCTGCCGGTCGGCTTCGTCGTATCGGACGGCGTGTTGGGACCCTCCTGCGCCGCCTGCCATACGCGCCAGATCGACGTCGAGGGCAAAGCCTACCGCATTGACGGCGGACCGGCGCTCGCCGACATGGGCGCGCTTTGGGCCGATCTCGATACGGCGGTCGGCAAAATTCTCGGCGACCCCGCGGCCTTTTCGGAATTCGCTAAGACGGTTCTTGGAAGCGGCTACGATCCGCAAAAAGAAACCAAGCTGCGCGCCGAAGTCGATCTCTGGTATGCGCGTCACCACGCCATCACCGAGGCCGGCCTGCCCAAAGAAAAGCCCTGGGGCGCCGGACGCATCGACGCCGTCGGCATGATCCTCAATCGCGTCACTGGCCTCGACATTGGTCCGGGGCCCACGCACATGCTCGTCGGGAACATGCGAAAGGCCGATGCGCCGGTGCGCCCGCCGTTCCTCTGGAACGCGCCGCGTCAGGACCATACGCAATGGCCGGGATTCGCCGACAATGGCGACCGTATTCTGGCCATGTCCAGAAACGTCGGACAGGTCTATGGCGTCTTCGGCGAATTCTTCCCCGAGAAGGACGCCACGCATCTGCTGGGATTCAATTACGTCAAATCCAATTCCGTCGACTTCAAAGGGCTGATCGAACTGGAGCATCTCGTCGAGCGGATCGGTCCGCCGAAATGGCCGTGGCCCGTGGACATGACGCTCGCCGGGCAAGGCAAGCTCATCTATCAGCGTCCCTATGAAGAGGGCGGATGCGCTGATTGCCACGGAATTGATCGCGGACAGCCGCGTCTGCTCAATCCGGACACTTGGTGCACGCCAGTTCAGGACGTCGGCACCGACGCACGGGAATATCAATATTTCGCGCCGGACTGGAAGGTCGACACCGGCGCGCTGACGGGCGCCTTCATTCCCTTCGTGTCCCAGCCGCTCGATAGGAAGGACGCGCCCGTCGAAGTGCTGGCGACCGCGGTGCGCGGCGCAATCCTGCAACATTTCATTCCGGTCACGGTGAATACGGTCGAACGACAGAAGGCCGACGTGGCGCTGGCGATTCTGCAGCCCCTTATCGAAGAGCTGAAGGGCGTCTACAAGATTCCGGGCACGCCCGGCGCCGGACGCTGGGCCTGCCGACGCGCGCCGGAAACGGAGGGCAAAATCAAATACGAAGCCCGCGTTCTCGAAGGCGTTTGGGCTGCGGCGCCCTATCTGCACAACGCTTCGGTGTCTTCGCTCGCCGAGCTTTTGAAGCCGCCACAGTCGCGCGTCGCGGACTTCAAAGTCGGTCCGGCCTATGACATTTCCGCTGTCGGCCTCGCCGCGGAGCAGCCGAAGTCGACCTTCCTGATGAAAACGGATTGCAACAGAGGCTCAGGGGTCAGCCATTGCGGCCACGACTTTGGGACGTCGTTGAGCGACGCCGATAAACGCGCGCTGCTCGAATATCTGAAGACGCTTTGATCGGCGCCTCGAGACGGCCCGCCGTCCCGAGGCGTGAAATCAGCTTTTCATCCCCGCAGCGACGCCTATATCGACCTTCTTGGCGCCGCTTGCGACGCCGTTCACCCGTCATCTCTGCTACGTTTGAAGGATGAATCGGATAAGCGGCAAGCGTGGCGAGACTTCCTCGCCGATCTTCGCAAGATCGCAAGCTAGATCGAAAAGGACGAGGCGCGCGCAGCGCGCTAGTTGCATCGCGCTCATGGCGTCCCTTGCGCTTGCCGGCGCGGCCCAAGCCGAACTGCTCAAATTCGAGACGCGTCCGAACGGCGCAAACGAAGCGGTTTCAGCGACCGTGAAGCTCGACGGCGCGTCTTACGAAATCGCGGGAACGCTTTCGAAGCCTGCTAAGCCTGATGGCGGCGCGAAGTCCATTCTGATCGAGACGCAACTAAGCGACGACGTGAAACCTCTGGCGCTCGAACGCGGACTCGCCGTGCTGACGCTCGATTTGGCTAGGCTCCCCGACAAAGCCAAAGAGCCGGCGTTACGCGATCTGCTTGGGCATATTCGCGGTGCGCTCAAGATGAAGCGCGCGCTCGGCCGCGCGCAGGGCGCCGACGCCGACGCCATGTCGACCGCGGCCTCGGCATTCGACGGGCTGTTGCTTCATGACGCGAGTCGCGAGCCGGGAAGCTCCGCGCGCTTCATCGCAACCTGGAGCGCCGACGCCTATTGGCGCGAGAAGCCGCGCATCGAATTTGAGAAGAGCGCGCCGCCGAACGGCCGACGCTTTTATCTCGCTGGTATTGCCGGTTCGAACACGGCGACAAATTGCGTCGCGCCCATTAACGCACGCGCCATCGCGCCGCCGCTGCGGGCGCTATTTGTCGCGCTCGACGAATGGACGGCGAAAAGCGTCGCGCCGCCCGCCTCGCGCGCGCCGCTCGACGGCGATCTGGCGCCGGCGCAGGATCTAAAATGGCCGAAGGCTCCCGACTTTCCGTCGCCGCCCGAGGGGGCGAGGCGCGTTCCGAAAATCGACGCCGACGGCAATGACGTCCCCGGCCTGCATCTGCCGGACCTCGCGCTCCCTATTGCGACCTTCACGGGCTTCAATGCGCAAAGAAACAAGAAAGGGCTGCCCTGCGTCGCGGGCGCGGCGATCCCTTTCCCCGCGACAAAACCGGATGGCGAAAAGAATGGCGATCCACGCCCATCGCTCGTCGAGCGTTATGGATCGCGCGCCTATTTCGTCGCGACGATGCGCATTATCGCCGACAAGCTCGTCAAGGAGCGGCTGTTGTTACAGCAGGACGCCGACGCCTATGTCGCCGCGGCGAGATCGGCGCCTTTCTAGGAATTGAGAACAAAAACCCGGCGTTGAGATAGATCGCGAGCTTCGCGCCGAGAAGAAGGCGAAGGACCAGGCCGCGTTTAGAACGGCGTGGGCGCGGGCGCCATCGGCGGCAAGGGCATCGCCCCGGTGCGGACACTGTTCTGCGAGGCGAACATATCGTCCTTCAACCAGTTCATCGGATCGTCCTCGCGGTGCCGAACGATGAGCGTTTTGTCGCTTTGGCCGAGATAGATCCGAACGCCGCCCCAGACGGCCTTGTAATCGTCCTCGCCGACGCGGCTTTCGATGAAGCCGGTGACGGCCGAATTGCCGAAATTCCACACGAGCGCCTCGCCAGCGAAAGCCGCCGCATGCCGGCCGCCGACGAAACGATGTCCGACCGAAAATTTGACGTTGTAGGTCGGATAGAAGCTGATATCGACCATGTCGAAAAAGCGCCCGCGCCGCGGCTGCCATTGATAGGCGAGAAACCCAGGCGCGTAGCCCAGCGGCGTGAAGAAGTGGCCGGAGCTCTCTTCATAGCCGGCGACGCTGGCGAGCGAGAACGGTCCGTAATAATAAGCGCCTTCCGCGCCCAGCCGGAAACGCGTGTCGTCGAGACGTTTATCGTTGGCGATCGCCCCATAAGCGCCGAGGAGACCGACGCTCGGATCGCGCCAAAAGGCATGTCCCGCGCCGGCGCTCACAAAGAAGCCGCGGTGGCCCGCCGCGAGGGCGTCAATCTGAAAGCCGAAACGGTCGCCGACTGGAGCGGTAATCGATCCCATGCCGCCGGCCGAGGCGTTGTTCAAACGCGCGAAGCCGAGCCAGTATGACCCGCCGCCGAAACCTTCGAGCTTGGCGTTGACGCCATCGACCGCGCGCTTGGATGGAGGATTTTCCGAGATCGGAGGCGTCCACCAGGAAGGCGTGTCGGCGCGTGCGGAAGACATGGCGAAGGCGACCGCCAGAACGGCGAGAAGCTGACGCGTAAATGACATGTATTTGAAGTCCCGTGCGGTGATCGTCGCGAGCGTTTGACCCTAACGGGGTTCAGCTGCGCTGACTGTCACATTGCAGCAACAGAGCGTTAAAATAGACGGGTTTTCGACGGCTAACCCGCGAGCGCGGTTAATATTGTGGATCGAGGCTTTGGCCGGCCGCGCTCAGATGTTCGCTCAAATTCTCGCGTGTCGCCGGGTCAACAATGGCGAATGGCGCGGCGACCGCCGCGCCCGCTACGCCGCCAACCGCCGAAACCGCGCCGGCCGTCGCCAATCCGAGCTGATCGCCCACGCCTGCCTGGCCCTCCTTCAGCGGCTGGCCCTGCGCGAGCCTCATGCCGATCGAGCGCACGACCTCCGGAGAGGAGGCGAACGTGCTGTGTCCTAAAGGATCGCTGGAGGCGACATTCGTGAGATCGATCGCTCTGACCCGATCGCGATCGAGGACTTCCCTGTAGGGCGGCGCGTTCGGATTGACGGCGCCCAATCGCGTATTGCCCCAGAACCGGCGGGATGCTGCAAGCGCGTCATCGTCGCGCGAAGCGAACAGCGTGAAGACCGACGGTCGAATCCCGATCTCCGCAATCTGACGCCGGAAAACGTCGAAATCGACGTCGGGCGCGGCGAGCATGACGTTCTCGATTTTTGATCCGATCTGGCCGTTGCGGATCGCCATCTGGCGCAGCGCTTCGAGCGTCACCCAATTGCCCATCGAATGCGCGAGAATTGAAATCTCGCCAACGTCCCGATCGCGCTGCAGCGCTTGAAGCACGCTTTCCAAAGCGTCGCGCGAATAGCTGGCGCTCTCATGGTCATAGCCATATTGCAGCAGCCGGCCGCGCGACGGCCAGGTGAACAGCACGGGCGTAACGTCGGCGCGTGAGTCATGGACGATCTGGGCGAAGCGATAGACGGCCTCTTCAAAACGCGTGTTGTAGCCGTGGACGAAAAGCAGAACCTGCCGCTTCGGCGTTTTGCGGATGCGGGCGTTGAAGGCGGCGAGCGCCGCCTCCTTGCTCAGGACATCGGCGCGAAAGGTGGTGAATTGCGTGGCGGGGTCAGGAGTCGGCGTCTGCGGCCATTGCACGTCGCCGACCACGCGGCTGGCGTCAGGCGGAATCGAGACCACAATGTCGGCGAAGTGGACGCCCCGTCCGCGTTCGCCTGAGAACATGACGCCGGGCTCCAATGGATCCGGCTCTCTGGTCGTGACCACGAGAAGGTCGACGATGCTCGCGCCGGGCGCGAGCTGATGCGTCGGGATCAGCGTTCCATGGGGGCGACTCGCGCAAGCGCTGAACGCGAGCGCAAAAAGCGCCGCCAATATGATCCGTCCCCGCGCCATAAGACCGCCGTGCTCAAATAATTCATGCCGCCCGCCGCCGCTGAGGCGAAGCTAAATATGCTTAGTTCCTCATCTTTGCGGCTCAAATACGGCGGTCGCGCGTATTGTGCGCAAGCACGCTGATTTCCTGGGACGAATGCGGCATTATAGTGGCGCTCGCAAGAGAAGCGAGCGTCGGAGGCGGGGCTGGGACGAATCGCCTCCGACTGCGCAGGGGAGAGCCTAAAGCTTTCCCCTGCCTTTCAGCCGCGAGTCAGCGCCTTCTCGATATCCTTGAGCGGATGGCGGGTCAGGTCCTTGGCGAGTTCGCCGACGACCTTGCTTTGCGCTTTGGCCGACAGCTCCTTGCGGATTTCGCCGAGCGCCTTGGGTGGCGCGATGATGGCGATGGCGCTGAGTTCGCCCGACTCCGCCGCCTGATTGATGCGGTCCGCCATGGCGCGGGCGAAGCGCTCCTCCTCCATCTCATGCCAGTCGGAATCTTCAACGGCGCTGCGCACGCCGCCTTTGGAGGCGAAGCTGCGGCCGGGCTTATCCGAGCCCTGGTCGCGCGTCGCGGGGTTTTCGTCGATGCGCGTTTCGATGATGCGAAGATCGAGGAGTTCGGCGTCGCCGTGGTTTTGAAAAAAGAGCGCCCGGCGGCCGTCTCCAACCAGAACCCACGCGCCATTGCCGACGGAAAATTCGCTCATGATGCTCCCTCGCCTTCTAATCTCGTTCTCAAGTCTTATTGGCGTCAGGCGACCTGCTCGGCCGCGTCGGCGCACAGCCGTCGGCTAACGCAAGCGTCTCCTATCCTTGCGAGAGATCGATCACAAGCCCGGCCGCGCACCCCGTTTTATCGGGCCGCGCCATGGGCAGAGATAACGCGCCGCCGGGCGCGTTCAAATCGCGTCCCTATGCGATTAGGCGGCGAGCTTTTCTTCTTCGTCTGCCTTGGCGGGCGCGCGCTTCATTTCCGACAGCGCGGCGTCGAGCGACCCCGCGCCGACCCGTGCGGCCATCGCCTGCAGGAGCGCCGCTTTCCGTCTGATCGCGCGTTCATTGAGCGCCCAGAGCAGCCAGAAGGCGACCGCAAGGCTGATGAGCGCCGTATAGGGTTCGCCAACGGCGAAAGACGAGAGAAAGGAGAAGTCGGGCGCGCATTCCTTTGCGTATTCGCACGCGTCCGACCAATCCTGAAACCACTGTTTGACCGATTCCATTGTGACCTCCTTGCCGCGCTGCTGCGTTCGACGGACGCACGCCCCGTCGGTCGAATCGCATAGCGCAGGTTCATGGCTAAGATTGTGCGTTGCAGCATATTGCGCGTCAATTGGCGCAGGCTTGGTCAAATCAGCGCAGCGCCTTGAAATTAGGCAGAAAATTCGAGGCGGGCCTCGCTGCTTACGTCCGTACGTGTCCTCTCTATGACCTGCGCGCTTGTCGCGGCCTGCGACGCAAAACATGCGCCATTGTCAGGAGCTGAAAGCGAAGCGATTCAGGCGGCGCCAATGGCGCTTTTCTGACAAAAGAGACCTTCAACAAGGGACACGAAAATGCGAACGCCCATCAAATCGATGTTGCTTGTCGCGATCGCCTTGGCGCTCTCGGGCTGCGGCGTGAATTATCATGTCAATCCGGGGCCACGCACTTGGCCTGCCGCGCCGAACGCGCCCAACAAGTGACATCGCGCATCAACGGGAGAGATCATGGCGACGGTTCGACTGCTTAGCGACGAAGAACTCTCGCCCGAGGCTAGGGACGTCTTCGCCGACATTCGCGCGACGCGCAAAAGCGACTTCGTCAATAATTTCTGGCGCGCCCTCGCGCATGATCCGGCGACGCTGAAACGCACCTGGGAGAGCGTGAAAGAAGTGATGGGTCCGGGCGTCTTGGAGCCGAAGGTCAAGGAGATGATCTATATCGCCGTCTCCATCGCCCACGCCTGTCCCTATTGCATCCATTCGCACACGGCGAACGCTCGTGCGAAGGGGATGACGGAAGAGGAATATCGCGAAGTGCTAGCGATCGTCGGCATGGCGTCTGAGACCAACCGTCTCGTCGCCGCGCTCGGCGTGCCGATCGACGAGGCTTATGAGGTGGGGTGAGGCGGTGATGAGCTGAGGCGAATGGAAGTGAGCGCCAATGGAGACAGCCTTCGTTGCTCGCCTTGGCGCATCCTCTCCGCGTCATGCCCGGCCTTGTGCCGGGCATCCACGTGACGCCGCGACGCAAACCTCTCAGCACTTGCCCAACGTCCCGGCGTGGATGGCCGGGACAAGCCCGGCCATGACGGTGGGTTGTCTCCTCCACGCGATGCCGTCACCATTGTTTATGCGCGGCGGCTGGGTTTACATCATGTCCAATCGACCAAACGGAACGCTCTATCTCGGCGTCACGAACGACCTCGCGCGCCGCGCCTTCGAGCATCGTGAAGGCCACACGCGTGGATTCACACAATACTACGGTCTCAAGCGTCTCGTCTGGCACGAACCGCACGACGACATCCGCACGGCGATACAGCGCGAGAAGACAATGAAGCATTGGCCGCGCGCGTGGAAAGTCCGGCTCATTCTCGAAATGAATCCCACTTGGCGCGACTTGTACGACGACTTGGCGAACTGATCGGTACAACAATCGAGGCGCATCCTCTCCACGTCATGCCCGGCCTTGTGCCGGGCATCCACGCGGCGCCGCTGCGCGAGTCTTATAGCATTCTCGAATCGTCTCGGCGTGGATGGCCGGGACAAGCCCGGCCATGACGGCTGGTCGACCATCCTACCCGATTACACCAACCGGCTCTGCGCCTTTGCCGCGGCGATGAAACTTGCGAAAAGCGGGTGCGGCTCGAAGGGGCGCGACTTCAATTCCGGGTGATATTGCACGCCGATGAACCAGGGGTGCTCGGGTATCTCCACCGTCTCCGGCAATAGCCCATCCGGCGAAGAGCCCGCAAACAAAAGCCCGCAATCCTCAAGCCGATCGCGATAGGCGAAATTCACCTCATAGCGATGGCGGTGGCGCTCGGAGATTTCGCTCGCGCCGTAAATCCCAGCGATGCGCGACCCCGGTTTCAACAGCGCGGGATAGGCGCCAAGACGCATGGTGCCGCCCATGTCGCCGTCCGCCGCGCGTTGCTCCAATTCATTGCCCTTGAGCCATTCGGTCATGAGGCCGACGACCGGCTCCTCGCAGGGGCCAAACTCCGTCGAATTCGCTTTCGCGATTCCCGCAAGCGCGCGAGCGGCCTCGATCACCGCCATCTGCATGCCGAAGCAGATGCCGAAATAGGGAACGCCGCGTTCGCGCGCGAAACGCGCCGCGAGAATCTTGCCCTCGGCGCCGCGCTGACCAAAGCCGCCGGGAACGAGAATGCCGTGCACATGTTCAAGATGCGCGGCCGGATCGGCTGTCTCGAATATCTCCGATTCGATCCAGTCGAGATTGACCTTCACGCGGTTCGCGAGACCGCCATGCGCCAAAGCCTCAATGAGGCTCTTATAGGCGTCCTTCATCTCGGTATATTTGCCGACGACCGCGATGGTGACTTCGCCCTCGGGATTGTTGATGCGCTGCGTCACCGCGTTCCAGCGGCTCATGTCGGGCTTGGGCGCAGGCTCGATGCCGAAAGCGGCGAGCACCTGCGCGTCCAGCCCTGCCGTGTGATAGGCGCGCGGCACGTCATAGATGTTGGCGGCGTCGCGCGCCTCGATCACCGCCTGTTCGCGCACATTGCAGAAGAGTCCGAGCTTGCGGCGCTCTTCGCGCGGAATTTCCCGGTCGGTGCGGCAGAGCAGAATGTCAGGCTGAATGCCGATCGAGCGCAGCTCTTTGACCGAATGCTGCGTCGGCTTCGTCTTCAATTCGCCGGCGCTCGGAATGTAAGGCAGGAGCGTGAGGTGAATATAGATGCAGTGATGCGGCGGCAGATCGTTCTTGAGCTGGCGGATGGCCTCGAAGAAGGGCAGGCCCTCGATGTCGCCAACCGTGCCGCCGATCTCGATCAGCGCGAAATCGACATTCTCATTGCCCTCGAGGACGAACTCCTTGATGGCGTTCGTCACATGCGGAATGACCTGGATCGTCGCGCCGAGATAGTCGCCGCGCCGCTCCTTGTTGATAATGTCCTGATAGATGCGCCCCGTTGTGACATTGTCCTGCTTCGAGGCCGGCCTGCCGGTGAAGCGCTCGTAATGTCCGAGGTCGAGATCGGTTTCGGCGCCGTCGTCGGTGACGAAGACCTCGCCGTGCTGATAGGGCGACATCGTGCCCGGATCGATGTTGAGATAGGGGTCGAGCTTTCTTAAGCGAACCGTATAGCCGCGCGCCTGCAAAAGCGCGCCGAGCACCGCCGACGCCAAGCCCTTGCCAAGTGAGGAGACCACGCCGCCGGTGATGAAGATGTACCGCGCCATGGGGCTTAACGCCTAACGCCTTTCCAGCGATTCTGGTAGCGAATTATTG
>Ga0233425_10002596_pt1 | contig 35001 bp, 22 predicted proteins | sample Watercolumn_Towu_2_FD_181712 | JGI IMG/M metagenome (GOLD analysis project Ga0233425, IMG submission 181712) | Freshwater microbial communities from Lake Towuti, South Sulawesi, Indonesia - Watercolumn_Towuti2014_140_MG | ecosystem: Environmental > Aquatic > Freshwater > Lake | place...
CAGATGACCTGAAACACAGATTTCGAACACCGATTTCAGGGGCGACAGGCGCCGCCGCGGTGCCACCGCCGACTGCACGATCACCCGCGACTTCGCCAGGTATCGATCCGGCAGATAGCGCAGCGCGTCCCGCTGCAGCACCACAATGCGATGGGCCAGGTCCAGCGACTGCTCTATGCGGCGGTCCCGCCCGAACTCCTCGTACAGGTCGGTCCCGGTTAGCACCAGCACAATCGGGCACTGCGGATAATCGGTCGACCAATCGGCGATGATCGACGCGGACTTTCGCGCATGCAGCGCCACCAGCACGGCGCGACCGCGCCAGCCGGCAGCATCCGCTCTTGCGCTGCGCCGCACGGACGAGTGGCCGGAACGGGAGGGTCGTTCGTATCGGGGCGAACCACAAACGGAGATTCCCAACCCGCGGAAAATGCGGGCATACCTTAACGCCGTTACCCGATTTCCTTGCCGGCTGCCGGCGCCGGCCGGGTTGGCGATGACGATCGCCCGCCAATCGGCAGTCAAGGACCGCCGATCGACGTTGCCTTCTGGCTCCATCGTCCCATGGGATCGACGTCGCTGGCGCCCGCATCTTCAAGATAGGTATAGCCGTCGAGCCCATCCTCGTAAAACTTGAGAAAACGTCCCGCCTCAAGATGATCCAGCCGCCCCTCCCGCACCGCGCGTTCGACGGCCGTCTGCAGCCGATGAATCAGATCGTGCTCGTTGAACTGCACATAATCCAGGACCTCGCGCACCGTTTCGCCCTTGACGATCGTCTCGAGTATCACTTCGTTTTGATCGTTGAGATCGACATGAACCGTGTTGGTATCACCGAACAGATTATGCAGATCGCCAAGAATCTCCTGGTACGCGCCGATCAGGAATGCAGAAAGGTAATACGGTTGTCCGTTAAACGTATGCAAACGCAACGTTCGTTTGACGTCGCGCCGGTCGATGAACTGATCGATCTTGCCGTCCGAATCGCACGTCACGTCGCCGAGGACGGCGTGCCGCGTGGGTTCCTCCGTCAAACGGTGGATCGGCATCACGGGAAACAGCTGCTTGATTGCCCAGCTGTCGGGCATCGACTGGAATAACGAAAAATTGCAGAAGTAGGTGTCGGAGAGCATCGAGTCCAGCCCTTGCAGCTCCTCGGGGACATAATCCATCTGTTCCACCAGCCGCCGGATCTTGTGGCAGATGGCGAAATAGATATTCTCGGCCAGACCGCGCTGTTCCAGCGAGACGTAGCCGGTGCTGAAAAGCGTCATGATCGTATCCAGCGATTGTTGCGCGTCGTGATACCCTTCCAGCACATTGCGGCTGCCGAGGTTTTTGAACGTATCGAGCATATCCCGCAGCGACTGCTCCGACTCATCGGGCAGCGCCTCAGGGAGCATCGAACCGTTCCCCTGTTCCGAAACTCCCAGGACTCCGAAGACCAGCGCGCTATGATAGGCGACCACCGCGCGGCCGCTTTCCGAGACGATGTTGGGGTGCGGTACCCCGACTTCGTCGCAGATCGACTGCAGGTGGTAGACGACGTCATTTGCGTATTCCTGCAGCGTGTAATTCACGCTCGACTCGAAGTTTGTTTGCGATCCGTCGTAATCCACGCCCAACCCGCCGCCGACGTCGATATATTTCAGTCCCGTGCCGCGTTTGACCAGGTCGGCGTAAGCCCGGGCCACCTCGACCAATGCTCCCTTGATATGCCGGATATTGGTGATCTGGCTGCCCAGGTGGAAATGCAGCAACTGCAGGCAATCGCTCATGCCCCGTTTCCGCAGTTCCTCGATTCCCTGCATGATCTCACCGACGGTCAATCCAAATTTCGAGCGGTACCCTCCGGAGCCTTGCCAGCGACCCGACCCCCGCGATGCCAGTTTGACGCGCATGCCGATCTGCGGGCGCACACCGACCTTTTCGGCGTAACGCAGGATCAGATCGAGTTCGGTGTATTTTTCGACGACCGGAATCACATTGCGTCCGATTTTCTGGGCCAACATCGCCATTTCGACGAATTCGGGATCCTTGAAACCGTTGCAGATGATCGGCGTGTCGGCGTCGGTCATGGCCACGACCGCCAGCAGTTCGGGTTTGCTGCCGGCTTCCAAGCCGAATCCATACGGTCTGCTGTACTCCAGCACCTTCTCCACGACCTGCCGTTGCTGATTCACCTTGATCGGATAGACGCAAGTGTAGCGTCCCTTATAGTCGTGGTCGCGCATGGCCTGCGCGAAGGCGTCGTTGATTTCGCGCAAGCGGTCTTTGAGGATGCCGTTGAAACGGATGAGGATTGGCAGGTCGAGCCCGCGCAGTTGCAGCCGGTCGATCAACTGTTTCATGTCGATCGACCGATGCACATCCCGCGTGGGATGCACCAGCAGATTGCCGTCGCGTCCGACGGAGAAATATCCTTTTCCCCAACGCGCAACTTCATAGAGCTCGCTGGAGTCGTTCGTCGACCAGCGTTCCGCGGCATCCTTGATCATCAACCCGTTCCTCGCAGTCATCCCGCAACGCGGTCATGCCTTTGACCGCAACCTACCAAGGCCAACGCATGATAACTCCTGGGCTGGCCTCAGGACCAGTGCCTGCCCGCGCGGATCATACCTGGGGAATTTCGAATCCGGGCCGCGGCGTCCGCGCGAAGAAGCTGGCGGCTTGAGCATCCCCCGTGATCTGTTCCGACTTGGGATCCCACTGGATCACGCGACCAAGCCGGGCAGCGATGGAACTCAAGTGACAGGTCGTCATCGCTTGCACGTGGCTGAATACATCGGAGACCGGCATCCCGCCTTCGCGAATGCAGCGGAAAAAATTCTCCTTGTGACCTTCCGGGGTCTTGCCGTTGTACAGTCGCGTCAGGTCGTCGGGGGTGAATTTCCCCTCGTCCCATTTCTCGTCAATCGGCGCTCCCGTTATCTTGCCGCGGTTCACGAACAATCGCCCCTTCGTGCCCTCGAACAGCACGCCGTTGTCCCCCCGGCTCGTCACATGCACTTCCACGCCGCTGGCGTAGGTACAGACGACATTGAATTCGTGCGACGTGTTGTAGCAATCGTCCACGGTCGGGTACCCGTCCTTGAACGGAACCGGATGCTGAGCGTCAGTACCGTCGATCTTGACCGGGCCCATCCCTTCCTTGTGTTCATTCAATGCCCAGGTGGCAACGTCGACGTGGTGGGCACCCCAGTCGGTGAATTTGCCTCCCGAGTATTCGTACCACCAGCGGAACTCGTAATGGCAACGCTTGTCGATATAGTCGACCTTCGGCGCCTGGCCGAGCCACATCTCCCAATCGAGTTCCGACGGCGGAGCGGTCTTGGCGAATGGACCGCCCGTCGGACTGCCGTTGATCCCGACGGTTACTTTCTTGATGTCGCCCAACAGACCTTTCTGAACCATGTTGATGGCCCGCAAAAACAATCCGTGATCGCTTCGCTGCTGAGTGCCGACCGTGAATACGCGATCGGAGTATTTCTTGCAGGCGGCGCGAATCCGTTGATTTTCTTCGAGCGTCAACGTCAGCGGCTTCTGGCAGAAAACATGCTTGCCGGCCTGCAACGCCTCGATCGCAATTTTCACATGCCAGTGGTCCGGGGTAACGATGCTGACCACGTCGATATCCTTGCGTTCCAGAATCTTGCGGTAGTCCTTGTAGGCATCCGCGGTGCCTTTGCCGATCTTCGGATCCTGCCGCGCGCGGTCAGTGTGCACCGAGTCCACGTCGCAGACCGCGACAATGTCGCCGAAATTCGCGTGTCCATGGGCATCGCCGGTTCCCATGCTGCCGACGCCGATACAACCGATCGTCGGTCGATCGTTTTTGGCGCGATTGGCAAACGCGGTCCGCGACCAGGGAAAACCGACCGTGGCGGCGCCCGCCGCCAGTGCTGTTGCCGATTGCAGGAATTGACGACGATTTCGACCCGCGTTACTCATGTTCATTTTCCTCGTTACTGTTGCCGCCGTTCGGAACCCAAGTCCTCATGATCGCACAATCAATCGCCGGATTCCAGATAGCGGTCCCATTGCCGCCCCGCTCAGCGTAATTCCAGGATCCGCACGCTGCCCGCAGGAACCTCGACCGCGACGGAATTCTGCTGCACGGCCAGTGGATCCTCGGGCAACAGCCGGTCGCGGGCCGCACTGATCGGCACGCGTGATCGCACCGTGACGCGGCGATTCTGCCGATAATCGGTGGGCGTGATCCCATGCTGGGGCTTGTCCTGGCCGGCCGGATTCATCAACGTTACCAGCCAGCCTGACGCCGCCCGACTGACCATCCATTCCACATCGCCGGCGACCTCCACCGGCATTAATCCGCGTGTCAAATGCGCGAACAGGCGCGGCACCACCGGGTGAATGTTGCGATCGATTCCCAGGCCGCGAGGTATGGTCAGGTAGATCAACCGACCGGCGCCGCGGTCGTAGGCCACGCAGAATGGCTTGCCGTCCGGCGTCGTACCCAGCACGCGGCCGTTGGCCGCGGGCAATTCCTGGTAGCGAAATCGCTGCGATTCTTCTGGCGGTGACGCGCTGTCGGCGTCGCTCGCCGCGTCGCTCGCCGCTTTGCTGGTGAGCTGCCATCGGTAGCCGGTCGATTCCGTTGCGGCACCGGCGGCAGGAAGCCCGAGTGCTGCCAGACCCGGACCGGAAAACTGCTCCGCCGTGACCAGCAGCGTACCGCCCCGCTCCACATACTGCGCCAGGCGTTGCCCCTCTTCGACGGTCAATTCCATATCGCCCGCCGCGATCACCACCGGATAACTGTCGATCGATCGCCATTTCGCCGGATCGGGATAGGCGAAGATCACGTCAAACATGTCTCCGAAGACTCCCGGCACGTAGACTTCGTTGGTGGCCGTCATCGGCCGTTCACTCTCCGCACCGATCGGGTGATACGCGGTCCAGAAAAACTGTTCCAACATCCGCTCGTGGTCGCCAAACAAGAACTTCTGCTGATGTCCGTGCCAATTCTTGAACGAATTTGGCCAGAAGGGGGCCGGCTCCCAGCCATGCGCGTAATCGACCAGCATGGCGACCGGCGTAAAAGGAGTTCCCCGATCCGGTTCCTTTGCCGTGACGCGCAGGAAGCGATCGACAAGTTTGCCTTTGGGCGAAAGCTGAACTTCGTGAATTCCGGCCGCGGTCGTGCCGCCCGGCTGCCAGTATTCGTCGAACCCCTGTTCATGGTAGAACATCGACGCGCCGGCCATGTACTGGTACCAGATATCCATCTTGTACCAAGTCATGCCTGCACCGCTGACGACGCTGTAGAAATTGTCGTAGAAATTCTTGGGGGAGTGAAAGCTCGACTGATCGCTGAAGATTGTCGAGGCATCACCAAAGTTACAGCTGCGGTAGGTTGCCGTCAGGTTGCCCCATTGCCGAGCGGCCCCGCGCAGGAACGCCCATCGCATCGGCAGCACCGAGGAGGTCGCCGCGGAAGATTCATAGCCGACGACCCGTGCTCCCCAGTCGGAACAGAGCGGTATCGCCAGGATATTCCCGACGCTCAAGCAGGCGATGACGTCCTGGTACGGATTCGGATCGATGTCTCGACCGTAGACTTTGCGGTATTTTTCCCGGTTCTCGTTGAGAAACTGCGGCGTCATTGCCGCGGCCAGTTGTCGGCGCGTCGCTGCGCCGGCCGTGGCCTGCTGCATGATCTTCGGGTCGGGATCGAAATAACCGAGACTCTCGCCCGAGATGCTGCCAACGAACCGATCACGATATTTCTGGAACATCGCGATTCCCTTTTCGCCGATCGGAACACCGGGGTGGTAGTTCATCATCATGGCCCAAGGCCGGTTCGGATTGGCGTCCAGCCATTGCGCGAACTTGCGTCCCAGTGGATTGACATCGCCGGACTGGCTGTCGACGGCGAATACTCCGGCACCGACGCCATGAAACGTCGGCACGACCCTCGGATCGGAGAAGATCGGCACGTCGTCGCGGCCGGCATATTTCTTTTCGAAATTCTCACGAACCGAGGCGTCGGCGATGTTGTATGGGAACTTGACGCGCGCCGGATTGTCGCTCAACCAGGTCTCCAGCGGGTTGGTATGGCTGACATTCCAGAGATACCGGAATCCCTGATCGCGAAATGTCGACAGTTTCCAGCTTGGGGGCAGATCGAACGATGGCGCGCGGCGGGCCAGCGGTTCGAGGCCTTCCAAACTTGCTTCCGACGCGGTGGAAGGAAGTCGGCGATAGCTGTCAAGCATACGCCGCGCCGCGGAGCCCGGGCGCTCTTTGACGAGCGGCCGGTACGACGGATCCTGCGTGAGCACGATCACGTCGACCTGCCGGGGTTCAGGATCGACCGTCGACGTAACCAGTTTCAGTACCGCGGGGCCTTTCTGCAAGGTTGCTTTGTTCGCGGCCCAGCCGAACGCCCAGCCGAAATAGAGCTTCATCTCATTGTCTTCCTCCACAACCGGCCGTTCGCCATACGCGCCCGCCCAATTCGGCCGCCCAGCCTGTTCCAGGTGCACCTGGAACCGTTCCGTTTTTTCCCGCCAGTCGCCATAGCGAACCCAGACGAAGTAATCGCCCGCTTCCGGGATTTCGATCGTCTTACTCACCACGGCATTTGCGTCTTCACCTCCCGTGGCGATCGACAGGAATCCGCTTTCACCTCCCTGACACCATTCGGCGGCCCAGCCAGGTCCCGACAGGCCCCAGTGCCCCGTGGTCTTCTTCATTTCCGGCTTACCCATCGGCCAGCAGAAGCCGCGGATTCCCGAGAGATGTTCGGCCTCGATCCACAGCGATTCTCCGGCTCGCAGCCCGCATTGCACCGGCAGCAGCAATGTCACCAACCAGATCGCCAACCACGAGGCGGGCACTGTGACGATTCGATACGAACTCATGTTGCACTCCTGTTGGGGGCATTGTCGTTTCCTCCACAATCGTGGGCAAGCCATTCGACCAGGAAAGTTTCCGTCGTTGAACGCGCCGGGCAGGCCCGCTGCGCAAGCCTGCCGGGGCGGAGGGGGCCCCGAGTTTCCGCGCTACGCGGTCCTGCATTTCTCGTGTACAATCCGTCGTTCGCGATGCACATATTGAGCCGCGAACGAGGCACCCGCCCGGGCTCAGCGCCGGTTGCCTGCGAAGCATGAGGTCGTGGCAATGCAATTGGGGAAATTGCTGGTATTCTCGGAGACATCACCGGCATTGCGCTTGCTGCGATCGATTAACCTGCCGTTCGTGATCGACTTTCTCGATCGCCAGTTCAAGCAGGCCGCTCGAATCGCCATACCTCATTCCGAGCTGCTGGCCGCACTGATCGGCTACCAGGATGACCTGGCCGAATCGCATCCGGGCAAGTTTGCGGCCAAGGCGGACGCGCGGGCCACGCCGAACGTCAGCGCGTCGCCCAGCTCCTGCGCGATATTAAGGGCCTCGCCGGCACTTTACCTGCTCGCTGTTTTGACAATAATGGAAGAAAGGAACTCGAACTGTGTCCCGCGCCGACGATCGTGCGATTCATTGGTATCGATCGAAGATTGATTGGTGGCTGGTGCCGTTGCTTGCGCTGCCACCGATCGCTGCCGTGGTGGTATCCATTGCCGCGTGGCAAGCCGAGGATCACAGCGAATTGATCTGGGCCGTCGGCGCGATAGTTTTGGTGGCTGCTTTCTATTTCGGCCTGGTCTTCCCGATTCGATACGGTATCGGTGCGGACGGGCTGATCGTGCGATTCGGGCTCTGCCGCCAGAACATCGCATTCTCACGGATCACCGAAGTCAGTCCCACTCGGAACCCGTTGAGCTCTCCCGCTTTGTCGCTGGATCGGCTCAAAATTCAATTCGGCCAGGGCTTGCTTCAATCCGTCATGATCTCGCCCTCCCCTCGGGAGCAGTTCCTGGAAGACCTCGCCTCCCATGCCGGCCTGACACGTCGAGGCGATCGACTGGATCGTACGGCGCTCTGAGTCGCCTCCCTGCCCGGGCTCTCTTCACGGCTCGGCGCGGCTGATGGCTCGACAGTCTGGACCGGCTCGTGTGCCACTGGCTCGGAGTACCTCACCAGTGGCACACAGCAGTATGTTCTCAGTGAATTGGGAAACGCATCGCGCTATGTACCCCGAAGGGGTTTTTCTGCCGCGCAGCCGGGGGTTGCCGGTACTCCGGCTACCCCCGGTTACCGCCCTACGCGACGCACCGGCGGTCGAGCGCATCGGTCCATCGACACTCATGGGCCCGCCGAGACCGCAACCGATGGAGCGCCGAATCGTGGGAGCTTCACCGCGCCGCGTGGACCGTCAGTGGCACTTAACACGAACGCTGACTCGATCGCCACGATTCCTCGTCGTTTCGGCTTCGGTCTCGGCGAAGTCGGTTGGTGTCCGTGGGCCGGTGCGCTCGCCCGAGGAACTCGGATGGTGCCGGGTGTACCCAGGGTAGCCGGAGTACCGGCAACCCTGGGCTGCGCTGAAGAACATCCCCTTCGGGGAAAGGGCCGCTTTTTCGCGGCTCGGCGCGGCGGTGGCTCCACAGTCTGGAGCGACTGGTCGCCAATGCCAGCGGCGGCCTGTTGACGTCGATCGTCGACGCCAACGGCAACACGACCAGTAACTACAAAGTCGACCGCTTCGGAGGTGTCGTGGAATGGACCGATCCGTTGGGGAACAAGACACTGATCGTTAACGGCCTGACGATAAGTTCGTGTGCCACTGGTGAGGTACTCCGAGCCAGTGCTCAAGCGACATAGCACAGTTTGAACTGTAAGCGAACGGCGGGTCGGGGATCGGCATCCACCCGAATTGCGAAATCAGATTCGAGGACATCGCGTCGGATATGCCGCGTCGCGATCATTTGAACTCAATGTCCTTAACCACCAACCTACTGAGACGATCGTCCGATGCCCGATTCCACCGTGCGCCGCTTTTCATCCCGTGCTCGGTCGCTTGAGCACTGGCTCGGAGTACCTCACCAGTGGCACACAGCAGCATGTTCTCCGTGAATTGGGAAACGCATCGCGCTATGTACCCCGAAGGGGTTTTTCTGCCGCGCAGCCGGGGGTTGCCGGTACTCCGGCTACCCCCGGTTACCGTCCTACGCGACGCACCGGCGGTCGAGCGCATCGGTCCATCAACACTCACGGGCCCGCCGAGACCGCAACCGATGGAGCGCCGAATCGTGGGAGCTTCACCGCGCCGCGTGGACCGTCAGTGGCACTTAACACGAACGCTGACTCGATCGCCACGATTCCTCGTCGTCTCGGCTTCGGTCTCGGCGACGTCGGTTGGTGCCGGCGGTACCCAGGGTAGCCTTTTGCGCAGCGCAGACTCATAGAACGGAAGGCTGGTGGGCCTCGGAATACACTGACCCACCCTCCGGCACTCGGCACGGGCGAATTCGTCTTGTCTGCTTTCGGCATAAGAAATACGATTTCACTTGCGCTGCTGGCAGGCGAGGCCGACATCGACCGATAAACGGCGAGTTGTTGCCAATTTTGCCGCATTGGATCCAGCATAACGGGCCAAGGGAGGGACCATGACGTCGCAAGTGACGGTGATTATTCCGTGCAAGAATGAGCGGATGAACTTGCGACCTTGCGTTGAATCGGTCCAATCGTTCGCCGATGAAATTCTGGTCGCCGATTCGGGTTCCACCGATGGATCACTCGACATCGCGCGCGAATTGGGCTGCCGGATTGTGGAACGCGAGTATATTCACTCCGGAAATTTCAAGAATTGGGCGATCCCCCAAGCGCGCCATCCCTGGGTGCTGATATTGGACGCGGACGAACGGGTCTCGCCGGAATTGGCAACCGAGATCCGTGAGCGGCTCGACGATGCGCGAGGTTTGGACGGATTCTGGGTCCTGCGCAACAACTACCTGCTGGGCCACCGGGTCCGGCGCGGTGGCTGGGGGCAGGACAAGTTGCTGCGCCTGTTCCGTCGCGAGCATGGCCGCTATGTCGGTGACACGGACCATGCGGAGGTGGTGGTCGACACGGGGCGGGTCGGCACGCTCCGCGGTCGACTGGAACACTACACGTCCTGGACCTACGAACAAGCCTTGAGAAAAATCGAGCGTTACACAACCTGGCAGGCGGGAGTCTGGTTCGCTCAGGGCCGCAAACCGAGCCTGGCCAAATTGGTGCTGAACTTTCCGCTGCGATTTCTCCGCAGCTATCTGCTGCATTGCGGCTTTCTCGACGGCGTCATCGGCTTTCAGGTGGCGATGCTCACGGCGTATTACTCGTACCTGAAACAAGTGCGGCTGTGGGAGCTGCACCATGCCATCCGGCAACCCGATCCCGAACTTCCTCGAGATCCCGCCGAGAGCGATCGGGTGACACGCGATGCCAGCGGCGCGCCGCTGCGCCGGGCTGGATAGTAATTCGAAACAAGTTTCGAGTTACGTTCTCAGCCCAGAACAATTTGACGTGGGGGTCGGCAGCATGCGTGGATTCAGGTTACTTGCGTGCCGCGGGATCCTGGCATTGGGGGCGATTGCGGCGGGTCCTGTCCGAACGTTGGGTGCGGTGGACTTTGAACGGGACGTGCAGCCGATTTTGCGCGAGCGTGAAGGAAGTGAGAAGTCAGAAGTCAGAAGTGAGAAGTCAGAAGTGAAAAGTGATGAGGAGAGGGGAGCCGAGGTGACCGTTCCCTGTTCCCTGTTCCCTGTTCCCTGTTCCCCGTTCCTGTTCCCCGTTCCCCGTTCTTCACACTCTTTCCACGATGGTCGCGATTCCTTGCCCTAAGCCGACGCACATGGTTGCCAGGCCGACTTCGATATTTTGAGCGAGCATGGTGTGAATCAGCGTGGTCATGATCCGGGCGCCGCTGGCGCCGAGCGGGTGGCCGATAGCGATCGCGCCGCCGCGCACGTTTACTTTTTCCGGATCGGCGTTCAATCCGCGCAGGCACGCCAGGACCTGAACCGCGAACGCTTCGTTCAATTCGATCCGTCCAACATCTTGCAGCGTCATTCCGGCCCGGCGAAGTGCTTTTTGCGTGGCGGGGACCGGGCCCAGGCCCATCGTGGCCGGCGCGATTCCGGAGACGGCGGTGGCGCGCACGCGGACCAGTGCTTTCAGCCCCAGTTCCTTGGCTCGCGATTCCGACATGACCAGCAGTGCCGCGGCGCCGTCGTTCAGCGGCGAACTGTTGCCGGCGGTCACCGTTCCCACGCCAGGCAGGAACGCTGGTTCGAGTGCGGCCAGCGTGTCGAGCGATGCGTCGCCGCGAACGCATTGGTCATGTCGCACGACGAACAAGTTTCCTTGCTCGTCCCGTCCCTGAACGGGGGCGATCTCGCTGCTGAACTCTCCCGCCTGGTGGGCGCGTGCCGCTCGTTGATGGCTCCGCAGCGCGAATTCGTCCTGTTCACGGCGGGGGATGCCTTGGGATTGCGCGAGAAATTCGGCGGTAGCGCCCATGTGCAGAGCTGCTTTTGACGTGCGATGGAACAGCCGCGGATTCAGATCGAATCCGTGGTCCATCGGCACATGATGCATATGTTCGAACCCGCCGGCGATCTGGACATTCTCAGCGCCGGCCATGATCGCATGAACCGCTTGATGCAGCGCTTGCAGGCTGGAGCCACAGAGCCGATTGACGGTCGTGCCGCCGGCAGCGATCCCCGAGCCTGCCATCAGTGCCACCGTCCGCGCTGCATTCAGCCCGTTTTCCAGCGTCTGCTGCGTGTTGCCCAGGATCACGTCCTCGATGGCGTCGGGATCGATCGCTGTTCGTTCGATCAACGCTCGCACACATGCCACCGCCAGATCGTCGCCGCGGACATCGCGAAAGTAGCCACGATCTTTGTGCGCGCGACCGATTCCGGTCCGCACGGCATCCACGATCACCGCCCGTTCCATGGTTGCAACCTCACTGATAAAACCGCTGACCCCGGTCAGCCATCTGCCGCAAATAAGACGTTGGCTGATAACGGCTCCCCAGCGATTCGTACGGTTGGAGCCGTTCCAGGAGCCGCTGCGGTCCTTCCTTGTCCAGGTCGAACAGCAGGCCGCCGCGGTAGGCCGGGAATCCCAGTCCGAAGATCAATCCGAAGTCGATGTCGCGCGGGTCCCGCACGAGCCCTTCGGACAACGCGCGGGTCGCTTCCAGCAGCATCGGCAGGATCAGGCGATCGACCAGCGTTTCCCGAGGCATCGTACGTGGCGGCTGACAATATGGTTCCAGAAGCGGCGAGAGTTCCGGATCGGTTTGCCCGACGCCTCTGCGGTTCTGATACGAGTAGAAGCCTTTTCCCGATTTTTGTCCCAGCCGCTGCTGCCGTATCAACGCCGGCAGAATCGGGGACGCGATCACGCGGTCGGGAAACGCCTCCCACATCGTGCGTCCGGCGTAAAACGCGGTATCGATCCCGACCATATCGTAGAGCGAGATTGGGCCCATTGGCATGCCGAACCACCTTGCCGCGCGGTCAATCTCCCGCAAATCGACACCCTCCGTCAGCAAGTGCAGTGCCTCGTTCATGTACGGGCTCAACAGGCGGTTGACCAGGAATCCCGGCCCGTCGCGCACGACGATCGGCAGCTTGCCGATCCGCTTGGCATGTGCGACCAGCGTCGCCACCGTCTCGTCGCTCGTTTCCCGACCCCGAATTACCTCGACCAACTGCATCCGCCGCACCGGATTGAAGAAGTGAAGGCCGCAAAAGCGATCGGGGCGTTTCAATCCGCTGGCCAGGCTGCTGATCGGAATGGTGGAGGTATTGGAGGCCAGCAGCGCGTCTTCGCCCAGCAACGGTTCCAGCCTGGAATAGACTTGGCGCTTGACATCGGCGTTTTCCACGACCGCTTCCACGACCAGGTCGCAATGGGCCAGTTCCATCACGTCCTGGGTGCATTGCAGCAGCGGCGCGGCCTGCAGTGCCTTCTGCAGGTCCGGACCTTTGGCCTTCTTGTTGTAGGAAACTTCGTCAATGACCGCCCGGTCGCCTTTGGCCAGCGCATTTTCGTCGGCGTCGGTCAGGCGCGTTGCGACGCCCCGCTTCACATGAGCTGCCGCGATCCCGCTGCCCATGATCCCGGCGCCGATGATCCCGACATGGGCAATCGTCCTCGCTGTCACGCCCGAGCCGGCCACGCCGCTGTCACGTTTGATGCGATCGCTGAGGAAGAAGACGTTGAGCAACGCCTTGTTGACCGGCGAACCGAACAGCTTCCCCATGCGCTGTGCTTCCTTGTCGCAGGCGACATCGAGCGGATCGGCGGACGATTCGATCATCAGTTCCAGCGCCGCGATCGGAGCTGGGTAGGCCCCTTTCGTTTGCTGTTGGATCGTCGCGGAAGCTGCGGCCGACAGGTAGTCAAGCTCCGTCGGGTCGATGGTAATTGGCCGACTCCATCGCTCGCGGTCGCGCAGGTACTGCCCCGACGACCGCTCAGCGTCGATCATCCGCTGCGCGGCAGCCAGCAGGCCTTCACCGGGCACCAGGTCATCCGCCAAACCGCATTGGAATGCGGAATGGGCATCCAGCGGTTCCCCGCCCGTGATCAGTTCGATCGCATTGGAAAGTCCCGCGATCCGCGGCACGCGCGCCGTTCCGCCCCAGCCAGGAATCAGCCCAAGTTTCACCTCGGGCAACCCGATTTCGCTGCGTTCGTGCGTGCTCATCACCCGACGATCGCACCAACAGGCCAACTCCGCACCACCGCCCAGACAGGTCCCGTCGATGGCGGCGACGGTGACAAAAGGAGCCTGGCCGAGCCGTGCGAACAACTGCTGACCGCGGCGACATAACCGGTAGGTCTCCGCCTCCGTAATCGTCGGCATGACGGCGACGAATTCCCGCAGATCGGCGCCGGCGATAAACACTCCCGGCTTGCCCGATAGGATGATCAGTCCGGCGAGCTCCCTGTTCTTTTCGAGCCCGTTCAGAATGGCTTCCAACTCGTCCAAGACCGACGATGACAGTATGTTCGCGCTCTTGCCGGGTGTATCGAACGTAATCTGCGCCAGGTCCGGACGAGGGAAGGTGAGAGTCAAAGATGGCGATGCCATTGGCGACGATCCTTTACGTCAATCAAGCAGCAGGTTGCAAGGCAGCCGACAGCATGAATGCTATCAGCAAACCGCTGACTGAGCATAGGTGGCTCGGTTCCGGATAGCCCCGCCAAGTTTCTGGTCGTCCGACGGCCGGCGAGGCAGGGGCCGCCGCGACAGGTCGCAGCGGCATCGGCCGACACGGACAGCGGCACCTCCCGCCTTGGCAATGGCGGCGGCTGCAGAGTATCGTGAGCCTACTGATTGACGTCCCCCGGCAACCTGCCACCTGGAAACCCATTGGCTGCGTTCCTGTTCGCCACGGAAAGTTCCGCTCATGAATCGCCGATTCTTCCGTCTCCTGTCCGTCTTCCTTGTACTGATCCTGTGCCCGCTCGGCCGGTTTGAGGCCGCCGACGAACCTGCCGCTTCCAAACCTGTGGTACGCCTGACCATCGACTACGGCGATGGGGTGGAAAAGCGATTTGTGGCGCTGGAGTGGAAGGCGAAAATGACTGTCGAGGACCTGCTGAAACAGGCGCAACGCCATCCGCGGGGAATCCGCTTCGAAACCCAAGGGTCGGGCGCCACCTGTTTTCTGACGAAGATCGATGATCTGAAAAACGAGGGGACCGGTCGGAACTGGATCTACCGCGTCAATGACAAGTTGGGGGATCGCAGTTTTGCGATCCATCCGATCGAGGCCGGCGACGTCGTCTTGTGGAAGTTCTCGGAATACAAGTAGAATTCGGCGACCGGCATCGCCCGTCCTTGATCCCGTGCAGGAGCCGATTGTGAATTTGATGAAGCCCCACCGTTTGCAACTCATCGATCTGACGGTCTGGATTCTGCTGGTGGCGCTGGGAGTCGCCGCTCGCATTGAATTCCGCGATCTGCCCAACTTCAAGCCGGTCGCAGCGCTCGGGCTCTTCGCCGGTTATTACTTTGCGATGCGGCGAAATACAACGGGTCAGCCCGACACGGCCGGTTTCCATCTGTCGGCCCGTGCGGGCGGTACAGCAGCAGCCCTGGCCGTCCCGTTTCTGGTGATGGGACTTTCCGACCTGATACTGGGCGGGTACGACCCGCGGTTGATGGCGGTGGTCTACCTGATGCTCGCAGCGCCGGTGTTTGCCGGGCCGTATCTACGTCGCGCGTTTTCCCTGGGGAGCAGCAGTCGGTTTGCGTTCGGCTCGGCGGTCGCAGGGTTGTGCGTCTGTTCGCTGGCCGGTTCCCTGGCCTTCTACATTGTCACGAATTTTGCGTGCTGGCTTTTGTCCACGCATTATGATCGTTCGCTCTCGGGCTTAGCCACTTGCTACGTGAACGCGTTGCCGTTTTTCCGTTACACGCTCGCCGGCGACCTCTGCTTTGCATGCGCCACGTTCGGAGTGTACGCCGCATGGACCTATTGGCGTTCGGGCCAGCTGGCCGATGCCGCCGGTTCTCCGATCGACGTCGCGCCGTCGATTTCAACGGTGGAGTGACTTCAGGAACGCCGCCAGCCCGTCGTCGTCGTTCTCGGCGGATCGTTCGCCCCCTGCCCCCGATTCCGTGCTCGGCATCGCCGGCCGGTTTTCAATCAGATTTGCCGCGGGAGAGGCGGTCGGAGCTGGCACAGAAGGACTGACAGCCGACGTGGCGGTGGGGGCGGCCGACGATACGGGGACGGCTACCAGAGCCGCCACGGGTGCCGCTGTGCCGACATTCGTTCCAATGACCGTTGCCAGCCTGGCAACCGGTGCCTGCATGCTCGGCTGGACAGGCGTACGGGCAACGGGAGCCGGCGAGGAATTCGGCGGCGTTGCGTAGGGCGATGGCAGCGGTATCGACGGCGGTGCTGCCGCGGGCGGCGGCAGGTACTTGTCCGGGTTCAGCAGGATGGAATCGGAGGATACCGAGCCATCGGCGACCGTCTGCAACACCACGGACGGATCCGATTCCTGGTTGCCTTCATCCGCTTCGGCGGACAGGTCCGCAGGCACGAAGTCGATCGTGGGCACCGGATCCGTCGGTCGGCCCGCCGCTGCCGGCGCAGCGGATTGATTTGCGACTTGCCGAAGCCGCTCGTTGGACGTTTTCCTGTCGCCACGCTTTTCGCGTTTCGAACCGCGAGCGTCGTTCAGCTTGAAGCGTCCTTTGGGATCGGCCTTGGGGGACTCCAGCGCTTCGACACAAAAGGTCACGGTGCCAACGGTGAGCGTGCAGCCCGAACGCAACTCGGTTTCGCTGATCTTCTGATTGTCGACCAGCGTCCCGTTGGTCGAGCCGAGATCGCGCACGAACAACCGGTCCCCCTCCGCGCGAATTTCGCAATGCTGTCGGCTGACGAGGGCGTACGGGAGCTTTACCGTTGCGCCTTGGCCTCGCCCGAGAACCGCGGGGAGTTTGGGACGAATCGACTTGCCGGCGTGGGTGCCCCCCACGACCGTTAACTTGGCCTGCACCGTGTTGCTCCTCAGTTTCGATAGGAACCGTGACACTTGTCGCAGCTCAGATTAATGTCGCCAACAGCCTTTCTTGCCGCGTCGTCGTTATCCAGTTTGATTGCTTCGAGCACGTCGATCGCTCCTTTTTTCAGTAAGCGGCAGAACGCTTTGTATTCGTCCGCATCGGCGTCGGCCATGCCGTCGAGCGACAGGACTTCGCCGATGGCGGCGACCATTTGCGCTTCGTGCAACAGACTCTCTTTGTTCGCTTTGAAACTAGCCTTGTCCGCCGTCCAAGGTTGCATCCGCATCGACTGCGACAACTCCAGACGCTGCATTAATGGCAGGCGATCGCAGGTTTGTCCCCAGACGGTCTTCGCTTCAGCATTCGTCTTGTTTGCAAAGCCCTCACCGCCGATCAGCGACTGCAGGTCCTGCTTGCGTGCTTTTGCTTCGGCGTAGACTTGGGCGTTGCCACCCGCTTTAGCGTTGGCGGCCGCCCGGGCGAAGGCCTCGCGAGCCGACGGGGCGTCCGCCTTCCAGCGCACGTTGCCATCGTACTCCGAGGCGATACCAAACAGCATCGCCAGCGTCGTAAAGTGCATCCGGGCCGGCTTGTATCCGCGCCCGGCAAAATCGGTAGGGTTGGTGACGCATTCGTCCACCGCGATACGGACCGCTTTGATCTCGTCTTCGATCACGAAACCGTCGATCACCAACGCCCATCCCGAACCGTTCGCCGAACCTCCATCACCGGACGCAGCGCCCTGGTTCCGACCGCCACCGTTCGCTCCGCTACCGGCGACTCTGCCACCGGAGTTGGAGCCGAATACCTCCGGTCGCTCGCCGACCAACACCGTGCCGTCAAACACATTTTCAAAGAAGATTCTGCTGACTTCCTTTTCGTCCCACTTCGGAGCGGCGGCACGCTTGCGTCGCGCTTTCTGCTGACCGCTCGAAGGCAGAATCGTCAGCGACATCGCTGCGAAGACCAGCAGCGTGACGATCGTGCGCGCAGCCCACTTGCCCCCATCGACGGGAGCGACGGTGTCGCACCGGCCTTGCACCCGGCCATGCCCCGTGCTCTTCCGCCAACTCTGCTTCCCGGTCTGCCGCGTTTCCACCATCAACTTCACCTGCGACGATCTCGAGTCCCGACTAAGACTATTATTCATCGGCTCCCCCCGTCCGGCAACCTCAAGCCACGAACGCCATCCAGTAAAAGACCCAACCGGTGAGCGCCGTTCCGATCATTCCCACCGTCGCCGCCCAGGCCACTTTCTTGTGGCTGGGACTGTACGCATTCGGCCGCGGTGGAGCCGGGAACTTTCGCAAAGCCTGTACGATGACAAAGATCCAGAGAAATAATGTCGGGACGGCGAAAGCCAGATGCACCACCAGACTCGTCAGCACCGCATTCCATTCGTTGACACGAAAATAGGGCGATGGCTGGGCCCGCAGTCGCCAGTCGGTGACCAGTTGCAGGTCGACCTCAAACGCCGCGACCGCCAGCAGCAGCACGATCCCCAGCGCAAGCTGGATCGTTTTATGTGCCGCAAAGCGTCCCTTGACTTTGGCCAGATAGACGCTGAACAACAGCACGGGAACGACGGCGAACATCGCCAGAAACACAACATCCAGCATGATCGAGCCGCGCGTGCCGAGAAATCCATCGACACCCTGGCCGCCCGCCGCAAACAGGGCGGGCACGCTGAGCATGACAGCCATCACTGCAAATCGATCCTTTTTGCCATTGCCGGATACTCCTGGCAATCCATCGCGGCGCGTGGATTCGGCAACGGGCGAATTCGCCTTGCGACTGCTTCACCGAGGATTGCGCCGCCTGGTGCCCGCGGGCCTGTGCCGCAGTGCCCATTCTAGGCCAGCCAGCCGGTTTGCGATAGGAACCAGGTATCCTGGCCGCGATGTTCCCGGGGCTCCGAGAACGGCCGCTCGTTCAGCGGGCCAAACCGAGCGCGTTCAGATCGAGCGGATCTTCCAAGCCCGAGGCGAGTTTGCCGAGGGCTTCCGTTTCGATCTGCCGAACCCGCTCGCGCGTCAGCCCCAGCTGTTCGCCGATTTCCTTCAGCGTGTGAGGCGCATAATCTTCCAGGCCAAACCGCATCTTGAGCACCGTGGCTTCCCGGGTGTCCATGGTGCGGATCATTTCCAGCACTTGCTTGAGAACATCGTGCTCCACCAGCTCCTGTTCCGGGTTCTTGAGTCGCTCGTCCATCACGATTTCGCCCAGCGACCATCCGGCGTCCGCCTGGTCGGACTGCGGCATGGAGTTATAGATCCGGATTGCCTTCTTGATAATCGGCAGCTTCTTTTTGGCGAGTCCCAAAACCCGGGCGACCTCCTCGGGGGTCGGCGTCCGACCCAGTTCCTCCGTCAACCGCGCACTGGCTCGCCGCCATTTCGACAACAACTCCACCATGTAAGCCGGAATGCGAATGGTCTTGGCCGAGTTGATCAGCGCCCGCTTGATCGATTGCTTGATCCAGTAGCTGGCGTAGGTGCTGAAGCGGGTCCCCATATTGGGATCGAAGCCTTCGACCGCTCTCAGCAGTCCCAGGTTTCCCTCCTCGATCAGATCCTGCAGGCCCAATCCCTTGCCGGTATAACCGCGGGCGATATTGACCACCAGCCTCAGGTTCGCGCGCACCATCCGATCCCGGGCCTGGACATCTCCCGCCGCGATACGATCGGCCAGCTCGTGCTCGTCGGCTGCCGACAGGAGTGCGGTTTCGTTGATTTCCCGAAGGTAAGTCTCGAGGGGCGTCTGTACCGAAGATGCCGGTTTGCGCGAACGTGTCAATCGTTCCAATTCAAGCTCGTCGGCGTAGTCGTCACGTCGTGATGGCATGGCAGCTCTTGGCGTCGGGAGGGTGGAAGCGGAAGACCACGGGCAACAAACAAGCCTATCGACCCGGCCGGCTCCCGATCTGCAGCATCGCGTCGTAGTGTGGAAGTGCAGCGGCTATGCGCGTGCTTCGGGCGATACCAGTCACGCCGCGCCTGACGAACATCCGAATCGCATTGATCATCAAGGCTTGCTGAGATGAGTCGCAAACCAGTCGAGATTGCGCCGCATGCAGTCGAGGAGCAGCCGAGGTTCCTCGATACTGTGTGGCGACCGCGGATAAATCACCATCAGCGTCGGACACCCCTGCCGCTTTAACGCATTATGGAATTCCTCACCCTGCGATAGCGGAACGCGCCGGTCTCGCTCGCCATGCTGAATCAGCGTCGGCGTAGCGACGCCACGCACATGCTGCATGGGAGACCGCTCGCGGTAAGGCTCCCCCCGGTTCCAATGCTCGTCGCCGAAATAATCGGGAAGGAACCCAGGAATGTCCGCGGTCCCGGTGAAACTTGTGAGATTCGTCACGCCGGCACCGACGGAGGCCGCTCGGAACCGAGCCGTCTGCGTGATGGTCCAGGCGGTCATGTAACCACCGTAACTCCAACCCATGATCCCCATCCGCTCGGGATCGGCGATGCCATTCTTGATTAGATGCTCGACACCGGAGATCAGGTCCCGATAGTCACCGCCACCCCAGTCGCCGTAATTGGCGTAGCGGAATTTGCGTCCATATCCACTGCTGCCACGCACGTTGGCACGCAGCATCGCAAAACCGCGCGACGCGAATGCAGCCACCGGGTAGGGTCCCGCGGTTCCGTCAAATGTCCGGGTAAAGACCCCCATCGGCCCTCCATGCACTATCACCAGCAGGGGACAGCGATCGCCGGCACGATATCCCACCGGCAGCGTCAAGATCCCTTCGATCTCCAGGCCGTCGGTCGACTTCCAGCGGATCAGCTCCGATTTGCCCAGTTCGGGAAGGTCAAACTCCGCCGTGAGCCGGCTGACAGCGACGGGCGCGAAGTTGCGCACCGGAGAAACGCAGGCCTCGTTCATCTGGTCGAACGTTTCCCAGCTCCAGCCGAAATGCGTGCGACGCGCATTCATCGTCACACCGCTCAGCGACATTCCGTCGGCGGTGCTGATCGCAACCGGTGAACCCTGAAGCGGCAATTCCATGATTCGCAACGTCGCGCCTTGCGCTTCGCTGAAGTAAATCCTCGTGCCATCCGCGGACCAGCCGATCAGTTCCGAATACCGACCGTAGCCGTCCTGGGTGTCTTCCAATTCATGGATCGACGAGTCGTCGAGCGAGATCACTCGTACGCGCCGCGAACCTGCCCAGGAAGGTGGCACGTCACTCGCCGCATACGCAACGAATCGCCCATCGGGCGAATACAGTGGGTTCGACTCGGCCGCCGCCGTTGCCACAAGCTCCTCGATCGAGCCATCGTCGAGGTGTACCAGCGAGATGTCGGCGGTGCCGAAGTCATCGGGACTGGCCGTCGCTGTGTGGGAAAATACGATCGACTTTCCGTCCGGCGACCAATCGAAAGACACTCGCCCCGCGCGTCCCGCGTCGGTCTGGACGCTCCGATCGCGCGGCGTTAACACTTTTGCATCGCGCTGTGGCTGCGGCGGATCGGCCACGGGCACCACGTACAGAAGCACGTTAGTGAATTCCTCACCCGCGATCCGCGCGTCGTCGCGGCGCCGCTGCCGAGCCTCCTGCTGAGCGGTGAGCGGTTGGGGAGAGATAAAAGCGAGCGACCGCCCGTCCGGTGACCAACGGAATGCACTCACATCGGCGGCATGGTCCGTCAAAGGAACCGCTTCCCCTCCGTCCGGCCGAATCAACCAGACCCCGCGTCTGCCGCTCCGACTCGAAAGAAAAGCCAGCCACTGGCCATCGGGCGACCATTGGGGCTCGTCAGACGATTTGTCGCCCTGCGTCAACTGGCGACCGGCAAGCGTCGCACAGTCTGTCAGGTAAATCTGCGACACGTATTCGCTCTTGTCGCCGTCCAGTACCGCTCGACGGACCGTGTATGCTGCCCGTGTACCGTCGGGGCTGACTTGCACTCCGCCAACCCGAGGGATGCGGATCATTAAACAAGGATCCCAATCTTCGCCGGCGCGCACCGTCCCAGGTGCCGTTCCCTGCGCGATTCCGATTACCAGCAGCGCGACGGCAATCGTCGTTCGCCGCAAGGCAATCCAGGCGTCTCGGTGGGGAGTCAGCATGGCTAAATTTCGTCCAGCGGCTCCACCGCATCGCCAAACGCGTTGAGCCGCAATCCCATCTTGTCCATCATCGAGAGATACAGGCGGCACATCTGGCGGTTCGGTTTCTCACGATAATCGAGAATTCTGCCGGTCTCGATTCTCCCGCCGCCGCGTCCCAACAGGACGACCGGTAACTGCGTCGCGTCGTGGGAACCCGTCATCATGCTGGAACAGAAGAGCAACATCGAATTGTCCAGTGCGGTGCGTTCACCTTCCTGAATCGAGTCCAGCTTCCTGGCGATGTAGGCCAGCTGCTCGACAAAGAACTGATTCACCTTCAACCAGTCTGCCGTGTCCGAGTGGGAAAGCAGGTGATGGATCATATAGTCGACACCCAGATGTGGAAAACGGAGTGACGAGTGGTCGTTGTTGAGTTTCAACGTCGTGATCCGCGTGGTGTCAGTTTGAAAGCCCAACACGAGTATGTCGCACATCAAGCGCATGTGGTCGGCAATGTTCTGCGGAATGCCCTCGGGTGGCCGCGGCTGATCGGGCTTTTCCAGCGTGGGACGCCAGCCCTGTAGTTCGCCTTGCTTCCCCGCCTGCTCGATCCGCAGTTCGACTTCACGCACCGAATCGAGGTACTCATCGAGCTTACGCTGATCGGCTGCACTGATCTGCCGACGCAAGTTTCCGGCGTCCGCCAGCACGGCGTCGAGCACACTTTTGTCGCCACGCTGGACCTCGTCCTTGAACAGCCGGTCGAACGCCAGCGCCGGATACAGTTCGAGCGGCGTGGGAGTGGTCGGCGAACTCCACGAGATGTGAGAGCTGTAGAGCATCGAGTAGTTTTTGTGGACCGAGGGATTTGCCGGTTCGCAGCCGAGCACCAGGCTGGGCACCTTCGTGGAACGACCATAGGTCTGGGCCATCAACTGATCGACGCTTGTGCCCGATCGAATCTCCCCTCCGGACGCCAGGGGCGCTCCGGAGAGCAGGTTGCCGGTCTGCGAACTGTGAATGTTCCCCTTCAACGCCTGCTCGTTGTACAGCCCGCGAATGAACAGCATCTTTTCCCGCAGCGGGGACAACGGCGCCAGGACCTGTCCCAATTCCATTCCCGCGCCGGCCCCTTTCGCCCACCACTCGCGGCCATGAAAGCCGTTCCCGGCAAAAAGTACGGCCATCCGCACCGGCGCCTCGCTGCTCGTATCGGCCCGAGCCGCCGTGTCACCCCAGACACGCAACGACTCCATCCAGGGCAATGCCATGCTTACTCCGAGCCCTCGCAACATCGCTCGGCGATCAAATTCGTGTGCACTCATGATTCGGCTCCTCGGACGGTGTCGTGTGTTGCCTGCGTTTCAATTTAGCACTGGGTTAATCCGTTTGCGTCGCGGTCCGGCCGCGGATTTGCCGGAATTGCGGACTGGATACAATCATCTCCAGGAGGGGAACGACTCGGTAGTCGTTGGCAGCCAGATGTCGCTCCATTTCCTCCAACAGCGGTTCGTCCGACAGTTGGACCGCGCGGCCCAGAGCGTATCCTAGCAACTTCCTGGAGAATTGCCGAACAAACGCCGAACGCCGGGTATGGCTGAGGTACTCGCGCAAGCCCTGAACTCCGTTCAGTGGCGTTCCGTCCATCAACCGGGTGTTCACGTCGATCGGCCGGTCGCCCAGGTCTTTCTCCCGCAACCGGCCGATCGCGTCAAACTCTTCCAATGCGAATCCGAGCGGGTCGATCCGCTGGTGGCAGACAATGCACTTGGGCTCACTGCTATGCCGCTCGACCAATTGCCGCACCGTCAAACCCTCGGTTGCCGCTTCATCATCGGGGAGCGGCGGGACGCCCTTGGGGGGCTTGGGCAGCCGTTCGCCCAGCAATACTTCGCTGATCCAGTTTCCACGCAGAATCGGGCTGGTGCGCGAGGCTCCCGAATGTTTGGCGAGTGTGGCGGCCATCCCCAGAATTCCGCCTCGGCCTTTGCCACGCACACCCTCGACCCGCTGCCAACCGGGGCCTTGCACCCCTTTCAGTCCATAATGGCTCGCCAGCGCTTCGTTCACGAACACATAATCCGCGTCCAGCAGATTCAAAACCGATCGGTCATTTTGAAACAGGTCGGCGCAGAACTGGATTGACTCCTCGTACATCGCGGACCGCAGATCGGCGAACGACGGAAAGTGCCGATCACTCTTTTCGTCCAGCTGATCGAAGTTGTAGATCTGCAACCACTGGCAGGCAAATTCGATCGCCAGCCGGCGCGATTTCGGGTCGCGCAACAGGCGGTGTAATTGACGAACCAGTTCGTCGGGATCTTTCAGCCGCCCCTCGGCCGCCACGAGCAGCAACTCGTCGTCGGGCATCGAAGACCAGACGAAGTAACTCAATCGGCTCGCCAGTTCAAAATCGGAAACGGTAGTTGCCTGCTGGCCCGGCCCGGGCTGTTCGACCCGGTAGAGAAACGCGGGCGCCACCAGAACGCGAGCCAGCGTCAATCGCAGCGCGTCGTCGTGCGCCAGCTCCTGCCTGCGCAAATCGGCATACAGTGCCCGCAACTCAGTCTCTTCGCGATCGGATAATGGGCGACGGAAAGTCCGCCCGGCAAGTCGGATGACGGCGTCGAGCTGTCTTGGCTCCGAATCCACCAGCCGCTTGCGGTGCGCCGACGCCCGATCCAGGATCGGTTGACGCAGCGGCTCGAACACTTTGGGATCCGCGTCCTGCGTCGCATACTCCATCAATTGCTGGTACGCGTCGACCAGTGTCAAAGCGTCGTGGCTGACGAAATGGAGTTCGTCCCAAAGTCGGTCAAGGCGAGCCGACTCTTCGTCGTTCAACATCAAACGCCGCAGCGCATCGTCTTCCCGATAGAACAAGGTCAGCGTGACGACTTCGTCAACCGGCACGATTTTGGTGTAGCAGAGGGCGATCGGGAATAACGCTCGAAATTCGTCAAACGCCGTTTCGAATCTGCGGCGCGCCGCCGTGCCTTCCTCGGCGAGTATCGGCGAGGCCAGCGCCAGGCGTCGATTATTTGACGTCCATGCGCCACTGACATTCGATTCGACAGCCAGCGCGGGAACCAGGTCGGGCATCGGCTCCGGTCGCGAGGTCAGGACCTGCAGCTGCACACTCCCCTCGCGACCTAGCTGAGGATGCAACCCGCCGGTCGCGACAAATTCGGCTCCCGCAACCAGATCGGCCGGCAAGCGCAGTTCAACGACCGACGGCGCGCGAACGCAAAGGCTATCGACGTGGACTCCTTGCGACACGGCTGGCGTGTCGTCGGCCGCCGAGCGTTTGTTCGCGTTTGGAATCGTTCCGAAAATCTCGGGCGGCAACCCGAAATCGGCCGCGGGATCCGAGCCAGACTGTTCCTTTTTCGTGTTGCCTTCGCCCGTCGATGACTGGCGCCGCCAGTGCGACAGCAGTGGACCACCCAGGGAAGTGATCTGGCGGCGGAGAATCCCGTCAGGTGAATCGGCCGGCAAGGGATCGCGCGATAATGCAAGCTGTTGCAGTTGTCGGGCCAATTCATCGCGGGACTCGCCGCTGGCCGCCTGCCATTTGGCCAGCAACGACCCCGGCGGAATGACCTGTCCGCTGGCACCACTGACCGGTTCCGTATAAAAGTGCCAGACCTCCGGGTTACCCTGGGCATCGGCATGCGGATTCCCGGCCAGAATGTCCGGAGACACGTCGCCTGCCAGATCCCACTTTCGGTCGCCCGCAACAATCGTCAGATCGACCGCGGTCAAGTCACAGGCATGATTGCCGTCCCTTGGTCCGATGACCAACGAGACCAGATCTCCGCTGCGAATGGGGGTATTCTCGAACGGGCCGATGGAGATCACTTGCGCGCCTTGCGAAACTCCGGCGCCGAGCCGTTGTCGTGTGTTTCCGCGGCGCACTTCCAGCACCCAGGTGACACCGTTGCCGCATTCCGGGTGCGCGTGTTGTACCTTGGCTGCGATGCCGACCTGGGCCGTGATCGGGCTGCGCCAGCCGGCAATGATATTCAGCGTGGGCGATGGGTGCATCGCCACGCTGTGCGGCTTCATGTTTCCCGGGATGCGGACATGCTGGTCGGACGAGTTGGCCGCCACGCTTGGTGTTTCGGCCGGGCCCCAACTCTTGATGAAGTCATATCCCGCGCCGCTGGCGTGCTTCTGTGTCAGGTGCGATTCAATGCGCACAGCGCTACCGGTCCCGACGCCGACGAAATCCAGCCATGGCGCGAGGACGTCCTCGGGCAGCACATGTTTGCGGGCGAGCGACGAAAGATCAAAACCGTCCGCGGCCAGCATCGCTTCCGCCGCGGCCGACAGCGCGCGCTCCGCGTTGCCGACAATCCGATCGCGCTGCACTTGCAGCCTTCGAGCAACCGCCCGCAACTCGCGCAACGTCAGGTCGGGCTGCCCCGCCACAACAAATCGCGGGCGGTCCCAGATCGCAACGTCACCCTGCTGTCCGTCCCCGGCGTCGCCCGTCACCAGAAACAGATTGATCTCGTCACTTCCCGGCTGCGACGGAATCTTAATCCGCACTTCTTGCCGCGACTGCAACGGCACGACCGGTTCCTGCCAGGCCGTCGGTCCGCCGACCTTTCCGATATGTCCCACGCTGGTGAACCGCCAGAGCGATCTTTGCCATTGCACAATCTCGGAGACCAGTTCGCGCTGTGGCTCGCCGCCGCTCGCGCCGCCGCCCTCGCCGCCGCCCTCGCCGCCGCTCGCGCCGCCGCCGGACTGCGGTGCGGTGCGCCAAAGGTCACGAATCCGGAGAAGCAATTGAGACCGTTCGCCGGTCCCCTCCAACGATTCCCAGAGTGACGCCAGGTATTTTTCATTCAATCCATGCGTGGAAGCGACCTGGGTCAGCGATCGAGTGCCCTCCCGTACGGCCTGCCGCTCGGCCCAGAGCGCGCCGACATATTTTTCGACGGCCAATCGGCCGCCGCTGTTCGTGTCAAAGACGATGCCTTGAAGATTTACCTGCGTTCCAGGCGACTCGGCGGCGTAACGCGCGTAGAAATCCCGGATCGACGTCAACGATTCGTTGGTCCAATCGCGGCGCGTCTGGAACCTGGAAAAACGTACTCCGTCGGGCACGGGCACAGCGTGCGACGCAACGTCTTTGGCCGCGTCAAAGTACTTCGTCAATAACGCGGGGGACATCACCAGCGCGTTACCTGTGTTGGTAAACCCTTCGCCCGCCGCGCTATCGACGGGAAACTCTTTCGCCGGAGTCAGATCGTCGATGCCGGTCAAGTCACGAAGAGTATACGTGTATTCGGCATTCGTCAGGCGACGAAGCAACACAAGGCCCGGATCACCCGCCATGGCGATCGCTTCCGCACGCAGGTAATCTGCAACCCAGCCGCGCAACGCGCTCCGTTGCCCCGCATCAGGCTGCGGCGCTTCCTTGGGCGGCATCTCGCCATTGTCCAGCATTTCGGCAACCTTCTGCCATGCCTTGACCTCCTGGCGTACTTCCTTCAGCGACAGGAATCGTTCCAGGTCCAGTTCGCCCTCTTTGCGTTCCGTGGAGTGGCACTCCAGGCAGAATCGTCGGAGCGTCGGCACAATCGATTCTTTGTAGCTCGACGCCAATTCAGGAAACGTTCGGGCCGAAGCGGCAGCCGAGGATCTCGATTCGATGCCCGGTGCGGGCGCCGTGGACTTGCGATCCTGCGACCGGGCAGTCCGCGGACAGAGCATCCATACCGAAACGGCCACCAGAAGAGTCACGAGCAGGGATCGGGAAAGCAGGAACTGCGAGCCTGCCGCAAACCGTAAATCCGAGAACCGGACGTGCCAATGCTGCAACATGTTCTGCTCCAAAGAACCGGACATGGATCCATCGCAGTTTATCAAAGACGAAAGCCATCGGATAGCACGATTTCCTTCTGCGGGCGGGGCCACAGATGGGTTTGGATTCCGATTCGATCAGGCGTTGCGGAAATTAGCCACAGATGAACACGGATGAACGCAGATGAACACAGTTGAGGTGGGGTGGGAGTGGCGTGATGTGGGTTGATCGGGTGTGGAGTGAGCTGATGAAGAGTGGAGTGAAGTGACGGTGATGGTGTGCCGCGGGTCAGACCTTTCCCAGGAGTTTCAGGAGGCCCATTGTTCCCAGGAACACAAAGTAGCATCCGCCGATCACCAGGGCCGATTTGATCCAGAGTCGAGGTCGCAGCTGCTTGGGCAGCAGTGCCGAATTCACGGCGACAGTGTGCCAGCAGCTGAAGGCGAACGCGAAGTTGTAGCCCGTTGTGGCAAGTTTGAACACGAAGGCCGGTTTTTCTGTCACCCAGATGATCGTGTAGCCGCCGATGCAGTACAAAACCAGGACGGCAAAATAGACGTAGCGGATCATGCGAGTGTCCAGCTCACGCAGCTGAGGACTCGCCGACCAGATCACATCCACCCAGCGACGGACGAATCCGTCGATCGTGGAGACCATACTTGTCACCAGAACCAGGAATCCGCAGAAGAGCGTGCCCATCTTGAATCGCCAGCCCCAGGACGGTCCGGTCAGGGCGCCGTTGAATACCGCCGAGCTGGCCAGGACGCCTTCGATCGGCTCGGACACGCGACGTTCGACGCCGCCGGAGGTCATTGAAGAGACTTTCCATTCGTCGCCTTCCGTTCCCCGCGGCAGGAATTCCACGGAGAGAATGCTCGGCAATCCGACGCCGATCAGGCAGGCCATCATCCAGACGCAGACTTGATCGCGCATCACATGTCGATACCAGCGCCTCCACCGCGGCAGAGATTCCTGGTTCACGTCGAAAACGCATCCGGAGTGCGACAATTCGATGCCATGCCCACCCACCAGGCTTGGAATTGCGCCGACGTGGTGCCCCATTCCCCAGCCTTGATCGCGCGTGAAATTGGAAATGGGTGTATTGGTGAGTCCGCCATTGCCCGCGATTGCCGCCAGCCCGGCGATCATAGCGATCAGGGAATAATCGATGTCGGGCGGCTTTCCCTGTCGCAGCCAGTACTGCACGAAATTCACGGCGTTGGCGCCGTCCCACTTGCCGTCGCCATCCAGATCGGTGAATGACTCGGTCGTCTTGTCCGCCTTCAGCACGCGTGGCTCGACCACGTCCAGGTGTCCGTCGTGGTCGAAGTCCTCCCCTGGGTCGAGCTGCCCGTTTCCGTTCAGATCCTCGCCCAGCACGACCGGGACGGTGCCGAACTTGAAAAAGCCGCTGGCGATTTCCCACCAGGTCGACGGCCGGGAAAACAACAGACCCACGACCAGCAGGAATCCGAGCACGACGATCAGCTTGAATGACATCAGCCACTTCAGCGAATTATAGATTTTTCCGCCCAGCAACAGCGGGATCACGCACGCGGTGTAAATGCCGGTTGACACCCACTTATGCAGCCACCAATGCGCGTCGAGTTTTTCCGGCATGAATTCGGGCAGGAACATCGTATTCAGCGACACCGACGCGTTGACGGCCAGGTACGGCGCGAATGATCCCCAATCGAGCAGAATGTAGATTCCCAGCCAGAAATAGGGCCCTGGCAATGTGCGGAACTTGCCGTTGAAGATCGGCTCGCCGCAATACAGAGTGTAGCGACTGATCTCGATGTTATAGATCACCTGGACCACGATGCTCACCGTGGCCACCCACAGCATCGCACCGCCGAATTTGGCGGTTACCGCGGGTCCGGCCAGCCATTCTCCACCGCCGATCGCCGACGCCCCCATGACGAGTCCGGGGCCGATCATTGCCAGCCAGTTGCGCCAGGTGAACAACGGTGCATCGGTTAGTTCGCCGGTCGTCCAGCGCGGCATCAGCTTCGAGCCGGGATAGGGGGCCTGGAACTCCTGCGTCGATGTCATGCTGCCTCCGCCGATGCGACAGAATGGGGGTTCGATTCGCGTCCGAAGCAACACTGTAGCTTCTGGCGCCGACAATTGCGACGCACTGCCCGGCAAAAAATCGCGATTTATCCATGTCCGGGGTCGATCAGCAATGCCGTCGCCACAAATCGCGATACGTTCGTTCCAGGGACTGAATGAAGCCCAGCCCGTCGCAGAATGTAGCGCGGAGCTTTTCGCGCAGCTGCGACCGCAGGGACGACAGAATTTCGGGGCTCTCAGCCAATCGTCGCGCGCTCACCGCGTATTCCTCGTCATCGTTCGCGACGAATGTTCCCAGCTCGAGATGCTCCAGAATCGACTCGGTACCGCGCGACAGCATGCGGTCCCCTCGCAAACCCAATACCGCCACGCCCATCCAGAGCGCTTCCAGTGTCGTCGTGGCTCCGTTCCACGGTACGACATCCAATCCGATGTCAATCTCGTTGTAGACCTCCAGATACCCGCCGGGCGGGCTCTCGTTACGAACCTGGATCCTGTCCAGAGAAATGCCACGGTCCACGAAGAACGACTGCAGCCGTCGGCGCGTTTCGTCCCGTAGCGTCGACCAGAAGATCAGCAATCGCGACTCGGGCACTTCGCGCAGCACCCTGGCCCACAATTGCAGGGTGCGTGGAGTGAGTTTTTCGGGGCGATGCAATGAGCCAAACGTCAGCCAGCCTCGGTCGCGCCAGGGCGACGGTTCGACCGGCCCGGCGTTTTCCGGCGGCACGTAGCAGCAGACGCGCGGCAGCCGCACGAGTTGTTCCGTGAAGTACCGCTGATCGTCCTGCGGCGTGAGAATCGGGTCGCTCAGATAATAGTCGATCGCCGACAGGCCGGTCGTCCCCGGGTAGCCGAGATACGAAATCTGCACCGGCGCCGGACGGTATGCGAACGCCCGCAGGCGGCTGTTGGCGGTGTGGCCAGCCAGATCCACCAGGATGTCGATCTGGTCGGCGCGAATCATCCGCGCCAGAGCCTCATCCGTGAGCCCGCAGGTCGTCCGCCATTCTGGTACCAGCGTCCGCAATCGTTCGGTAACCGAGTCGGGCCGAGCAACCTCGGCGTAACACGCAACGTGAAACAGTCCTCGATCGTGCAATTGCAGGATCGGCTCCATATAGCGGGCAACAGGATGCGCGCGGAAATCCGGAGATACATAGCCGACCCGCAACGGCCGATCGGGATCGCGCAGATTGTCCGGCGGTGGAAACGGCGCGACCGACGCACAGACGGCGGCCCATTTCCGATGCTCGTCGAATAGCGTCTGCCGTGAGACCGTGGTGTCGTAGTTGAGCAGATAGATATAGGCGCTGCGCGCGGCATTCAGGTCAGGTTTGAGCCGCAGCGCAGTTCGATAGCACGCCAGCGCCATCGCACCGTCCTGCAGGTCGCGATAGGCCATCGCCTTCTGGTTGTACGCCTCGGCGAAACCCGGTCGTGCTCGGATCGCCCGGTCGTAATACGCCAGCGCCTCGCGCACTTCCCCCTTCGATTGCCGGATGATGCCGTAGTTATTGAGAGCATCGGCGTGGTAGGGATTGCGCGTCAGTACTTCCGCAAAACAGCCTTCCGCCTCTTCGAATCGGTTTCGTGCGACCAGCACCAGCCCCAACTGGTTCCATGCCTCTTGCGAGTCGGGCCAGAGTTGGCAGGCTCGCCGTAACAACTGTTCCGCGCACTCCAGATCTCCTGTTCGCCGACTGGCCTCCGACAGATTGAACAGCGTGGCAAACTGGTCGGGCGCCAGCCGTTGGGCCCGCGACAAGCTCTCCCATGCCTCCTGATTCCGCTGGAGATTCAACAACACTCCGCCCAGGTTGGCGTGGTATTCGGCGACATCGTCCGCGATGGCGATGGCGGCCCGGATCCTCGCTTCGGCCTCCAGATGATCGCCCATTTGATGACAGGCCACTCCCAGCAACTGGAGCGCGCGGTGATCGGCCGGGTTTTCGCCCAGGGCCGCTTCGTAAAAGCGGCGGGCCTCGGAGAACCGATTGGCGCGGTGCGCGTCCAGCCCGGCCTGCAACAACTCATCACGGGACATCAACCCCTGGCATGGTTCGCCCAGTGACCGTTCGCCCAGTGACCGTTCGCCCAGTGACCGTTCGCCCGGTGACCGTTCACGTTGTGTCGGTTCGCGCTGCTCAGGTCCACTCCGCGAAGGACGGCCCGCACCGGGAGAGTCGGTTGCCAGTAATTCGGCGGCCAGAGTCTGAGGCAATCGTCGACCAGTTCGGCTCGGTTTCATTGCTCGCGTTCCTTTCGCGGCACATCATTGGCCGGCCGGCAAAGCGTAAGCAATTGAACAATCTGGTCAAGTCGAACTGCGGCAAAAGTGGTCTTGGTGTTGGGCGACCAATCCGTAAAATGACCACTGCTTTGACCGGGATACCGCGTGCCGTCGAACAAAATCGCTCGACTCGACGATGAAAATCACATCCGCACTACAAGGAGGGAAGGTCAATGACACTCGGCGAAAAACAATTACGGGAATTGCGGCGGATCCAGAAAAAACGCGCCGAGCGTCCCAATCCACCGGAAGCGGTCAGTACATCCCTGCGAGTATCGCCCAAGATGCAATCCCAGTTCGCAAAACGCCATAAAATGCAGCTGTACGCCATTGAAAAAATGATCCTGACCGCGGCCACTGCGAACCTCACGCTCACGGATCAGCACGTGATGGCGGCGCTTCAGGCCCTGATCACCAAAGAACCGAGTTCCGATCCGCTTGCCGGAAAACTGGCCGATTCCATCCAGGTCGCACGACACCTGGATACGGAGGATGGAGTGTGGTGCAATGCGCTGCGCGTCGTCTGGACGTCCACCGAGTTCCATAGCTCGGGCGCCACGGGAAGCCGGCGGTACCTGAGGTTCATTGACCAGCACCTTCCGACTTAGCAACTTGCAGCACAATCTTGCCGATATGCTCGCCCGATTCCATCAGCCGATGCGCACTGGCGGCTTCGGTAAGTGGAAAGGTCGCGTGGATGATCGGTCGAATCGCGCCCGCCGACAGCAGGGGCCAGACCTGACTGCGCAGTTCGCCGGCGATGGCCGCTTTTTCCTGAGCGGTGCGCGGTCGCATGGCTGAACCGGTAACCACCAGGCGCCGGGCCATAATGGTGCGCAGGTCGACGCGATCGACCACGGCGCCGCCAAGAAATGCGATCATCAGCAGGCGGCCATCGAGTGCCAGTGATGCCAGATTACGATCCCAATACGAAGCGCCGACCATATCGAGAATCGCATCGACGCCACGCCCCGCGGTCTCGCGCTTTACCAGCTCGGCGAAGTCCTGCTCGCGGTAGTTGATTGCCACGGCGCCGAGTCGCTCGATCTCGGCGCACTTCCGCGCGCTGCCCGCTGTTGCGATCGCCCGGACTCCGAATGCGGATGCCAGTTGCAAGGCCGTGACACCAATCCCGCTCGTGCCGCCATGCACCAACACCGTCTCACCGCGTCGGATCCGGCCCATCTGAAACAGGTTGGCCCAGACCGTGAAAAATGTCTCGGGCAATGCCGCTGCCTGAACAGCGTCAAAGCCATCGGGCCAGGGCAGTGCCTGGCCCGATGGAACCGCACAGTACTCGGCGTAACCTCCACCGTTGGTCAGCGCGCAAACGCGATCCCCCCGACGAAATCCGTCGGCACGCTCCCCACACTCGATGACCTCGCCCGCAACTTCCAGTCCGGGTACAGGGCTGGCGCCCGGCGGCGCCGCGTATCTGCCCTGCCGCTGTAGGATGTCCGGCCGATTGATCCCCGCCGCCATGACGCGTATCAGGACTTCATCCGCACCGGGCCGCGGAATCGCCGCGCGCGCCGGCTGCAGTACGTCCGGTTCCCCGAACGACGAAATCTCCATCCGTACCATCGAATCGACTGTCATCGTCAACGCCCAATGCAATAGAGATACTTCTCGCCGCGGAGGATGATGCGGTCACCGTCGACCAGCGGCGGAGCGTAAGCGATGATCTCCTGGCCGGGCAGCGGCACGCGGCGGTCAAGCTGCGTGGCGATGCGATTTTTGCGAATGACCCTCGGTTTTTGCTCCGCGGTCAGAATCAAACAGTTGCCTTGATTGTCCATGATCGCCAACTTGCCATCGATCAGCGCTGGGCTTGCCGCCACCGCCAACGCGTTGTAATGCGTGAATCCGTTGAGTTCCAGTTTTTCGTGATGCACGACCTGACGCAGTGACGTATCGTAAACGCAAAGTTGCGAATACATGTCAACCATATAGACGTAGTTTCCGACGACCAACGGCGACGCGGCCGTCCAGCGATCGAGCCAGCCGCCGTCCGGCCCGTGGTTCAATTCCGCAGGAGTCTCCATCGTCATCAATTGACCTGGCCGCCACGCGTCGCCGGTCTGGGACGAAAAATCGATCAGGCTCAGCTGTTTGATCCCGTATTTGGGCAGGTACAGCAGGTCGCCGTGAACAACGCCGGGAGTCCAGCCGGTGTCGTTGGTCACAATATTGGACGGGCGATACAGGATCTTGCCGTCCGCCGGACGCACGACTTCCCCTTGCTGCGTCACGATCACCTCCTCGCCCGACAAGCGGGCTGCCAGCAGCGAAGCGACGTTCTTACGAACCCTCGGCTGCTCCCAGATCAGCTCGCCGCTCTCCGCATGCAAACCGAACAGGTGGTGCTGGAAAACAGCCAGCACGCCCGCCGCCAGCGCCGGCCCGGAAGAATAGGAAAGTTCCGCCGCGGGAATCCGCGTAATCCATTTGCGACGACCGTCGAGGTCGAAGCAGGCGGCGATGCCTTTGCCATTCCAGACGTATACGTTCGTGCCGTCGCTCACCGGCGTGGGCATGGTGTAACCGACGATTCCAAAATGGGCGTCGAAATGGCCGTCGCGCGGCAGGACAAACCGCGCGCGATCGATCCCTTCCAGCGCCTCGTCGATCGCCGCGCGGATCCGACACCGCTCCAATTCGTCCGATTCCCTCAGCAACTGCTCCACCAGCGGTTGCACCTTTTGATCCAGATCGGGCAATCGCTGGCGATCCTGCGGTGAGATCGCTTCGAGCGGATTCACCATGACGTTCCAGAGCACGCGTCCTGTTTGCTTGTCGAGGCATACCAACTCGTCGGGTTCGACCGCCGCCAGGATCCGATCGCCGACCAGAATGGGTGTCGAGGTGCTGCGGCCGCGCAGCTCGGTCATCCAGGCAATGTTCTTTGTCTCGTAGCCGACATCTGGATCCTCGAGCAGCCGTAGATTGAAGGCCATTTGTGGATGCCCGTTCGGACCGGGAGTACTCAGCTTCAGCAGCAGTCGATTCCAACCCGGCTGCAGGTCGATCTCGAATTTCGATGACGGCGACGTCTGGTGCTGCAGCTCGAGTTGGCTCAGCGACGCATAGCCGCCCAGCACCGCACGCCGCACCGCGTGGCGAAAAACGAGCCGCCCGTTGAGCCAGGCTTTGAGCCCCCAACTGTGGTCGACGACGATCTGCGCCTTGCCGCCACGCGGCGAAAAGAGACTCGTGAACGCATACCCCATTTGGTGTTGTCGAAAGCCAAACGACTTGGCCAGGTCCAGCCAGGGCATTTCCGCCTGGCCGAAGACCGTCGCGTCA
>Ga0233425_10002597_pt1 | contig 34996 bp, 29 predicted proteins | sample Watercolumn_Towu_2_FD_181712 | JGI IMG/M metagenome (GOLD analysis project Ga0233425, IMG submission 181712) | Freshwater microbial communities from Lake Towuti, South Sulawesi, Indonesia - Watercolumn_Towuti2014_140_MG | ecosystem: Environmental > Aquatic > Freshwater > Lake | place...
GAGGTCTTGTGGCGCATGTCCTGCCGCAGAAACTCCCGCAGCCGCGGGTAGATGGCGACGGCGTTGTCCAGATCCCGGTTGGTACCGGGCTTGTACGCGCCGACCGCAAGCAGATCGCGGTTCTGCTCGTACAGCGAGTACCACTGCCGGAACGCGCGCGCCAGCTGCTGGTGTTCGGCGGTGGCGATCTGCAGCATGGCGCGGCTGACCGAGGCCTCGATGTCGATGGCCGGGAAATGTCCCGCGTCCGCCAGCCGCCGCGAGAGTATCACATGGCCATCGAGGATGGCGCGAGCCGCGTCGGCGATCGGGTCGTTGGCATCCTCGGCATCGGTCAACACCGTGTAGAAGGCCGTGATCGAGCCCGGCCCCTCCGAGCCGGTCCCCGCCCGCTCGACCAGCTGCGGCAGGCGGGCGAACACCGACGGCGGGAACCCGCGGGTCGCCGGCGGCTCACCGATGGTCAGCGCAATCTCGCGCTGCGCCTGCGCATACCGGGTCAGGGAATCCATCAGCAACAGCACGTGCTTGCCGCGATCGCGGAAGTATTCGGCCACCGCCGTCGCCACGGCGGCGCCGTGCACGCGCATCAACGGCGGCGTGTCGGCCGGAGTCGCCACCACCACGGACCGCTTGAGACCCTCGGCGCCGAGGATGTGCTCGATGAACTCCTTCACCTCACGGCCGCGCTCGCCGATCAGACCGACGACGATGACATCGGCGTTGGTGAAGCGCGTCATCATGCCGAGCAGGATGCTCTTGCCGACCCCGCTCGGCGCGAACAGCCCGAGGCGCTGGCCGCAACCGACCGTAAACAGGGCGTTGATGGCGCGCACGCCGACATCGAGCGGCACCGATATCGGCTTGCGCTTCAGCGGATTGATCGGGGTGCCCTGCAGTGGCATTCGCGCCTCGACCGGCAGCGGGCCGCGACCATCCAGCGGTTGCCCGGCGCCGTCGATCACCCGGCCGAGCAACGCATCGCCGACCGCGACATCGCCGGAGCGACCGATGGGCACGACGCGGGCGCTGGGCGCGAGACCATGCGGCACACCGGTCGGCATCAGGAACAGCCGATCACCGGCGAAGCCGACGACCTCGGCCTCGATCGGTTCGGCCCCACGGCTGTGGACCCGGCAACGATCGCCGATCGCCGCCTGACAGCCGACCGCCTCGAGGGTGAGGCCGACCATGCGGGTCAGTTTGCCTTCGACCACCGGCCGCAGCTGCAATGACCGGAGACGGCCGGCATAGCGATCCAGCCGTTCACGCCACAACGGCTGTCGGTGCGTCTGGATCACGGTGCGCCGCCGCGCTCGTCGCCGAACAAGCGGCTCGCGATCGCCGAGATCCGCGCCTCCACCGTCGAATCGATGAACGAGGTCGAGGTTTCGATCAGACAGCCGCCGCGGGTGATGAGCGGGTCTTCCTCGATCCGGTAGTTCTCGTGCATGTCGCCGAGCGACAGCGCTTCGCGGACGATGGCGACATCGTCCGGGTTGAGATAGATGCGCGGATTGCGGGCGGCGACCGGCAGCTGGCTGACCGCCTCGCGGACGACGGCCACGATCTCGCCGGGGTTGGTTCGCAGTTCGCGGCGCACCAGTTGCCGGGCAATCAGCATGGTCAGCTCGACCAGCGAATGCTCGACCTCGTCATCCAGCTTCTCTATGGGGCGGGCGAGGACCCGCAGCAGGTGCGCGAGCGTTTCCAGCCGCTGCCGCGACGCGGACTCGACCTCGCGCCGCGCCTGCTCGCGGCCCTCGCGCCGGCCGAGTTCGAACCCTTCCTTGTAGGCCTGGCGCTGTATCTCCTCCAGGTCCTTGGCCGTGGGCGGCGCGGCGGGTTCACGCCCGGCCGCCAGCGTGATCGGGCCGTCCATCTCGGGCGGCGCCCAGACCTGGCAGGTGACGGCCTCGTTGCGGGAGATGATGCGCGGGCGCTGGCCGGCCATGGTTCAGCGACCCGCTCAGACCATCTGCTCGCCGGCGCCGGCGAGGACAATCTGCCCCTCGTCGGCCAGCCGGCGGGTGATGGTGATGATTTCCTTCTGCGCCTTCTCGACGTCGGACAGCTTCACCGGCCCCTTCGATTCCAGGTCCTCGCGCAGCATCTCGGCGGCGCGCTGCGACATGTTCGCGAAGATCTTCTGCTTGACCGCCTCTTCGGCACCCTTCAGGGCCAGCACCAGCGTCTCGGTCGAGACCTCGCGCAACAGGGTCTGCACGCCGCGGTTGTCGATGTCCACCAGATCGTCGAACACGAACATCAGGTCCTGGATCGCCTGGGTCAGTTCGCCATCGGCCTCCTTCATGGTGTCCATGATCTTGGTGCTGATGCTGCCATCGACGAAGTTGAGGATGTTGGCCGCGCACTTGACGCCGCCGATGTTCGAGGACTGGATGTTGGTGCCGCCCTTGAGCTGCCGCTCGAGGATCTCGTTCAGCTCGGCCATGGCCGCCGGCTGCACGCCGCTCAGGGTGGCGATGCGCAGGACGATGTCGGACCGCACCTTCTCCGGAAACTCCTGCAACACGGCGGCGGCCTGATCGCTCTCGAGATAGGACAGCACGATGGCGATGATCTGCGGATGCTCGAGGCGGATGAGTTCGACCACGGCGCGCGGGTCCATCCACTTCAGGGATTCGAGCCCGCGGGTGTTGCCGCCGAGCAGGATGCGGTCGATCATCGACGCCGCCTTCTCCTCGCCCAGGGCGTTGATCAGGACGCTGCGGATATATTCCTCGGAACCGACGCCGAGCGCCGTCTGGTTCTGCACGCCGTGGATGAATTCCGACAGCGTGCCCTGCACGGTCTCCTTCGGGATGTTCTGGAGCTGGGCCATGGCGATGCCGATCTTCTGCACCTCCTTGGGCCCCATGTGCTTGAGGACCTCGGCGGCGGCGGCCTCACCCATGGTCATGAGCAGCACCGCGGCCTTCTCGGGCCCGGAGAGCTTGGTCGGTTGTTCAGCCATCGGCCGTTCCGGAAGTGATCATGCAGCCGCTACTCGGCGTTCACCCAGCCCTTGACCACCTGGGCGGCAAGCTTGGGTTCCTGCGCGGCGAGCTGCTTGACAATGTCCGACTCGGATTGCGGTCCGCCGGCGATCGACATCGCCGGAGCCGCCGGAAGTTGCGGCGCGGCCGCGGCTCCGCCGGCCGGCAACGCGGCGGCGGCAGCCGCTGCACCACCGACGACGATTTCCCTGGACATGAGACCGCGGATCGCCGGACGGATGACGCCGAAGGCGACGATCAGCGCAATCAGGGCACCGCCGACCTGTTTGCCGGCATCCCAGACCCAGGCCTGTTTCCAGATCGGCTCCTCGGGCAGGGGTTCGATGGTCGCCGGCACGGTGAAGTCGGCGTTGGTGATATTGACCGTGTCGCCGCGGGTCGGATCGAATCCGACCGCCTCCTTGACCAGGGCCGTCATCCGGGCGATTTCCTCTTCGGTCAGTGGCGTCTTCACCGCCTTGCCGTCCTCGCCGACGGTGGTGCGGTTGTTCACCAGCACGGCGACCGACAGGCGGCGCACGGATCCGACCGGCATGCGCGTGTGGCTGACCGTCTTGTCCACCTCGAAGTTGCGGGTGGCCTGTTTGCGCGAATTCTGCGGCTGGCCCGGGGTGGTCGCGGGCACCGCTGCCGCACCCTCGGCACCGGCGGCCGGGGCCCCGGCAGTCGTCTCCGGCGCGGCGCCGGCGCCCGGCGGCTGGTTCGACAGCGCGCCCGGAACGCCGCCATCACCGGCACCGATCCGGCTCTCCTCGAGCGTCTGCTCGCTGCGCATGGCCTGGGCGTCCGGGTTGTAGGATTCGCTCGCCTGCTCGACCATCGCGAAATCCACTTCGGCGGTGACCTGCGCCCGCACGCCATCGTCGCCGACCATGGGCGTCAGGATGTTCTCGATGCGGCGAACGAAAGTGTCCTCGATCTTGCGGGTATATTCGAAGCGCTTGACCGCCGCCAGCATCTCCTCGGGACTGCCGCTGTCGGTGAGCAGCCGGCCCAATTGATCGACCACGGTGACGTCGCCGACCTTGAGATTCGGGACGCTGGCGGCCACCAGACTGGCGATCGCGGCGGCCTGCCCGTCCTCGAGCCGGCGGCCGGGATACAGATCCACCAGCACGGAGGCGCTGGGGTCCTTCTTGTCGCGCGAGAACACCGACGGCTTCGGCAGGGCCAGATGCACGCGGGCGCTGCGAACGTTGGACAGCCGGCCGATCGATCGCGCGAGTTCGCCTTCCAGGGCGCGCTGGTGGCGGGCCAGCTCCGCCTGCTGACTGGTGCCGAAGCCCTGGTCCATGTCCAGCATCTCGAAACCGGCGCTGGCGCCCTTCGGCAGTCCGGCGGCCGCGAGCTTCAAGCGCGCGTCCGCGATTTGCGCCGCCGGCACCAGTATCGCGCCCGATCCCTGGTCGACCTTGTAAGGCACCTCTGCCGCCTGCAGCGCGTCCATCACCTGGGTGAGGTCGCGATCGGAGAGGCTCGAATACAGCAGTCCGTAGTTCGGCTGCCGCGACCAGAGCACCACGGCGACGCCCACCGCCACGGCGGCGGCGATGCCGACCAGAACGCCGGCCTGGCGCAGCAGGGCCATCACCGGGTTAGGGTTGGCGGGTACCAGCAACGTCTGTTCTGCCATGATTCGAGCCCTCTCTCGCTCTCGCGACCTACGACTTCGCCTGCCACTCCATCATGGCGCGGGTCAGTTCCGACGATATCTTCGCGAAGTCGCTGCCCACGGCCAACGCCTTCTGCGCCTCGGCCTTCTTGCCGGTCACGGCGAGGAACAGGACGTTGGCGGCCGCCAGGTGGAACTTGGCGTGCAGGTCCTTGCAGCGCTTGTAGTTCTCGGTGACCTTGGTCGCCGCCGGGATGCCGGTGCCATAGAGCCACTTGCCGAAGTCGCACTGATTGTCCTGCTTGACGGTGTCCACCTTGAATTCCGACTGTCCGGCATCGACGGCGGACTTGAGTCGGGTCTTCCACATGCCGTGGGCGCTGATGGCCTTGCCGATTTCATCTTTCATGTTCGCTCTCCGAGGGTCTGGGGAAGGAGTTACACCTGCATGTTCATGATGTCCTGGTAGGCCGAGACCAGTTTGTTGCGGACCTGGGTGACGGCCTGGAAGGACAGACTCGCCTTCTGCACCGCCATCATCACCTCGGCGATGTCCGCATCGTTCGATCCGGTTTCGAAGGCCGTCGCCAAGTTGACAGCTTTCTGCTGTGTTTCATTGACCTGGCTCAACGCATCCTTGAGCAGGGTCGAAAACCCGCCTGCCTCGCTCCCGCCGGTCGCCTCCGTACCCACGCCCTGGGCCCGGGCGGCCATGGCACGCATCTGCAGCAGGACGGAATTCATGTCGATTTCGCTCATTGCCCCTCCATTCTCCGTTGCTCAGCGATCGGGGACGTCGATGCCCGCCTCGCGCATGCGCGCCAGCTTGTAGCGCAGCGTTCGCGGGCTGATCCCGAGCTTCTCCGCCACGTGCTTGCGGCTACCCCGCCCCTCCTCCAGGGCCTCCAGGATCAGGTGCCGCTCGTGATCCTTGAGATCTCCGGCAAGGCCGTCGTCCCTGTCGGCGGGCTCGACCGGCGCGGTCGCCGGGACTGTCGCCGCCGGCGCAGTCTCGAACCGCAGATCGGCAACACCGATCACGACACCATCACCGATGATGAAGGCGCGCTGCATCAGATTGTCCAGTTCACGGACGTTGCCGCGCCACGGATGGCGCGCAAGCGCCGCGCCGGCCTCCGCAGTGAGGCGCGGCGGACGCGTTCCCGCCTTGCTGGCGGCGCGGTTCAGGAAGAACTCGGCCAGCGGTACGATGTCTGCCACGCGTTCGCGCAGCGGCGGCATGGTGAGCGGGAAGACGTTGAGGCGGTAATAGAGGTCCTCGCGGAACCGGCCGGCGGCGACCTCGCCCTTTAGGTCGCGGTTGGTGGTAGCGACGACCCGGACATCGAGGTCGATGGTCTTGTCGCCACCCAACCGCTCGACCTGGCGTTCCTGCAGCACGCGCAGCAGCTTGGCCTGCAGGGACAGGCTCATCTCCGAGATCTCGTCGAGCAGCAGCGATCCGCCCTGGGCCTGCTCGAACTTGCCGGCGCAGGACTTGTAGGCGCCGGTAAAGGCGCCCTTCTCGTAACCGAACAGGATCGCCTCGAGCATGTTCTCGGGGATGGCGGCGCAGTTGATCGCGACCGCCGGGCCGCCCGAACGCCGCGAATTCGCATGCAGAAAGCGGAACAGCACCTCCTTGCCGACCCCGCTCTCGCCCGCAATCAGCACCGTGGCGTCGCTCGTCGCCACCCGGCGCGCCAGCGTGAGGACGTCGAGCGTCGCCCGATCGACTGCAATCATGGCGTCGCCGCCAACCGCCGTGGCCGGCACCGCCGCGAGCAGTTCAGCGACCTTGCCGACCAGCACCTCGGCCTCGAACGGCTTGACGAGATAGTCCGCGGCGCCATCCCGCATCGCCTGCACCGCGCTCTGGATGGTCCCGTAGGCGGTCATCAGCAGCACTGGCAGGTCCGGGCGCTTGGCCTTGACCTGTTTGAGCAGGGCATGACCGTCCATCTGCCGCATCTGGATGTCACTGACCATCAGATCGACATCCTCGCTGCCGACGATCTCGAGCGCCGCGTGACCATCCGGCGCCTCGCGCACCGCGTAGCCGCCAAGTTCCAGCGTGGCGCTCAGCGCCTCGCGCAGCGGCTGATCGTCCTCCACCACCAGCACGGTCGCCCTCATCATACCGGCGCCACCCCTCCGGTGCTCGCACTTGCGGCCGCAGCCCGCGGCACGCCAAGGCGCGAGTCCCGCCCCGAATCCGGCTCTTCCGCCTCGACCATAGAAACGTCCGGGGCCGCCGTCACGGGCAGCCGGATGCGGAAGGTGGACCCGGCTCCAGGCTGCGCGTCGTCGAGGTCAATCTGGCCCCCGTGCGCCTCGATGACGGCCTGGCAGACCGCCAGCCCGAGACCGCTGCCACGCGATCGGGTCGTGAAGAACGGTTCGAAGATCGAATCGCGGATCGCCGCGGGGACTCCGGGACCGTCGTCGCAGAACTCCAGTTCGACCATCCCGGCCAACTGGCGCGCGGTGATGGTCATCGCCCCACGGCCCTCGGCGGCCTGCTCGGCGTTCTCGATCAGGTTGGCGCAGGCACTCAGCAAGGCATCGCGGTTGCCGCGGATGCGGGCGGCGCCGCTCGCGTCCACCAGCGTTACCGCAAAGCCTTCCGGCACCTGCACTGCACCCGCCCCCGGACGCAGGTCCGCCAGCAGCGCCGCTACCTCGAGGTCCACGGCATCGAAGGCACCGCTGCGGGCGAACAGCAGCATGTCCGCCACCAGTCGCTCCAGATGCTTGAGGCGCGCCAGCGCCTGCTCGGAAAAACGCGCGCGCAAGCCCTCGTCGAGCTGACCGCGCCGCAGGTTGGAAAGGTAGAGGATGGCGGAAGTCAGCGGCGTGCGGATCTGATGCGCGAGCCCCGCCGCCATCTCGCCCATCGCCGCCAGGCGCCGATGCTGCGCCAGCTGTTCCTGGAGTTCGCGGGTCTCCGTGACGTTGTTCAGGAGCACGATCTGACCCGGCTCGCCCCCCAGCGCCTCGGTCGACAGGTTGACGCGCCGGCCGTCTTTCAGGCTGATGTCGTGGCCGTCGTCCCAGCGCGGGGCGAACGCGCGGGCAACGACGTCCCGCCACAACTCGCCGCCACTCACCGGCCCGAGCAGGGCGGCCGCAGCGGGATTGAACTCGCGGACCCGCCCCTCGCCGTCGAGCACCAGGACGCCCGCCGGCAAAGCCTGCAGGAGGTTTTCCAGGCGGTTGGCCAGACGTTCCTTCTCCGCCAGCTGCAGGAGTCGGTCGCTGCGCGAATGTTCGAGCTCGCTGGTCAGCTGCGCGACCCGTCCCTCGATCTGGCGGTAGGCCCCGATCAATTGCGCCGACATGGCCTGGAAATGCTCGAAGGCCTGGCGCAACTCGGCCGGGCCGGTTTGCGTGTTGCCAGTGTTCATGCCGCCATCGGAAGCCATGACTCAGGGCCGTAGGGACGCTATTTCATCGATAGCCATGCAGGGTTGGCAGCAAGTAATGTGCCACCGAAATTCCGGTGACGGCGCAATCGGCTACCAACCCCGTCCGACATATATTCTCCAGCCAAATCAAGTTGTTGATATGAACTCCCGATTTCAGACCGCAACACTGCGCCGGACAGGCGGCGTCAAATTTCCGCCGTAACGTCTTCCCGTCCGAGCCCGAACTTGCGCATCTTCTCGACCAAGGTCGTCCGTCCCATCATGAGCCGCTTGGCGGCATGGGCGACGACCCAGTCGGCCTCATCGAGGGCCTGGCGGATCAGGTTGTATTCGAGGCGCGTCAGGTGTTCCTTCAGATCGATGCCGTCGCGCGGCAGACGGATGTTCTGCAGGTCTTCGGCGTCGCCATTCGGCAGGGACATCGGCTCGGCAACCGCCTGGGTCAGCAACTCCGGCGACTGGTACTTCCGCGGCAGGTCCTGGACGTCGATCGTGCCGTTCGGGTAGAGGATGGACAGCCGCTCGATCAGGTTGGCCAGTTCGCGGACGTTGCCCGGCCACTTGTATTGCGCGAGCGACTGGACCGCGCGCTGGGCCAGGCGGATGCGCGCCTGGCCGTCATGGACAACCCGCTCGACCAGATCGTTTACCAGGAGCGGCAGGTCCTCGATCCGATCGCGCAGCGGTGGAGTCTCGATCGGAAATACGTTGAGACGGTAGAAAAGGTCCTCGCGGAAGCGGCCGGCCTCGATGGCCTTCTCGAGATCGACGTGGGTCGCGGCGATGATCCGGACGTTGACGGTGATGCTCTTGTTGCTCCCGACCCGCTCGAAGGTGCGTTCCTGCAGTACCCGAAGGAGCTTGACCTGCATCGGCAGGCTCATGTCGCCGATTTCATCGAGAAACAGGGTGCCGCCGTCGGCCATTTCGAAGCGACCCTGGCGCGAAGTGATGGCACCGGTAAAGGCGCCTTTTTCGTGGCCGAAGAGTTCGCTTTCCAGAAGTTCCGGCGGGATGGCGCCGCAGTTCAGCGGCACGAACGGCCGGGCGCGGCGTGGTGAATGATGATGGATGTGGCGCGCCACCACCTCCTTCCCCGTGCCGGACTCACCGACGATGAGAACGTTGGCGTCGCTCGGCGCTACCTTCTCGATCATCCGGCGCACCTGCTGGATCCCCGGGCTGGACCCGGCCAGACTGCGGAACAACTCCATCGATCGCGCATGGCCGGCATCGCGCGGCTGCCCGCACCGGCCCTCGATCTTCTGCAAGGCGAGCGCCAGCCGCCGCGCCCGCAGCGGTGTCTCGAGGATATCGACCACGGCCGCCTCGACTTCCGCACCCGGCCGCGCCGCGCCCGGTTCACACATCAGAATGACTGGTATCGAGGGGTCGTGCGCCTTGATTCGAGCTATGACTGCGGATGCCGGCTGTCCGGATCCCGGACAGCCGAGCAGGACCATTTCCACTTCGGCCTCGTTGCCGATTCGATCGGCCAGTTCTCCCGCTCCAGACAGAGCGACAACCGGGCTGTACTCCAGGAACTGCATGGCGGAGACCGCCTGCTCACGAATGGCAGGTTGCTCTTCGATAATCAGCACTTTGCCATTCATGAACGGAATTTCTCCGATGGAAGGTGAAGAATGTTATTTTTTCCTAAGCCCCTAAGCCTTAGATGAAAAAGTTAAGCAGTTATTCCATGAAATGTCAAAATATTGGCGCAATAAAGCGCGTATCAGAACGCCGTAAATCCGTAACTTTCAATCGATAATTCCGGTCGCACGCTAAAAACTTGGCGACCGATGCTGACGGCGGGATAACGAGCGGCGGTGACTATGAACTGCTAGGTGCTTGAATATGCTGACGAAGCCTCGCGCTGGCGGGCGAGCTTCGTGAGGTCGCCCTGGATCTGCCCGCGCGCGGCCTCGGCGAGGGCGAGCAATTCGTCGTTCCGGGTGCGGAGCAACTCGAGCCGCTCCGCGTCGGCCATCGGCAACCGGCTGACCACGGCCGTACGTTGGTTATCGAGCGCCATGACCTCCGCCCACGCGCCGGTACGGGCGAGGGCCAGCATCTGCTCGGTAATGGCCAGCGCCGCCGCCATGGGATCAGCCGCGGCGCCGTGGTTACTGGACACTGCCGCCACGAGGCAATGCTGCCAGGTCACGCCGGCGTGGCGATCTTGTCGGCCTGCTCCCGAATAGCGCCCCAGCCGCCACGTATCTCGCCCAGCAGGTCGTAGATTTCATCGAGCAGCTTCTCGTCGTTGTGCAGGTTGGCCTCAAGCAGCTTGCGTTCCATGTAGTCGTAGAGGCTGTCGAGATTGCCGGCGATGTCGCCGCCATCCTTGAGGTTGAGGCTGCCCCGCAGGCTGCTGACGATGGATATCGCCCAGCTCAACTGCTCGCCCTTGGCCGCCACCTCGCCGCGCGACATGTGGCCCTTGGCCGTCGCGATACGGCTCATCGCGCCGTCGAGAAGCATCTCGATCAACCGGTGCGGAGACGCCGTCTCGACCGCGGTCTCGACACCCAGTTTCGAATACTGATTGCGTACCGCCGCCCGCATGCCCGCATATGCATTCATTTCGTAATCTCCTGTCGATCCGGACATCAGGTCGTCCGATCTGTTGTCAATTGTTGTTACCGCTGCTTATACCGGACAATTTCGCCAGGCCCGCCAACTGCTGGGTGAGGAAATTGCCGGTGGATTGCAAATTCGCAACCAGTGTGTCGAGCGCATTGAACTGGTTGAGATAGCGCTGCTCGATGATCTTGACCCGCTCCTCCAGCTGCGCCTTGCGATCGTCGATGGCATCGACCTGGCGCGTGAGGCTCTGCGTACGCCCGTCGACGGCGCCACCCGCCTGCAGGAAGGTGTCAGCCAATGATTTCAACCGCACGGCCACGCCGTTGGTACTGTCGGCAAACAGGGCAGCCACTCCTTCAAAGTTGCTGGTGAGTGCGCTGGTCAGCGTCGTCGTATTGACCGTGAGCGATCCATCCTTCTGCGTGGACACGCCGATTTCGAACACATTGCTGAAGCTGCCGCCGGGCACCGAGTCATTCAGCACCGCGCGCAGCTGCGCCTCCATGTCGAGGAGACCGGTACTGTCGGTGCGCAGCACATCGCCACGCATCTTGGTCATCGTCTTGACCAGGTCCGAATAGGTCTTGGCGAAATTCTGCACCGTGCCCTGCACCGAACCGGTATCGCGATCGACGGTCAGGGTCACCGTACCGGCCTTCTTCAGGTTGACGGTCACACCCTGGATCGTCTCGGTCAGGCTGTTGCTGCTGCTGGTAATGCTGTACTGCCCTTCCAGGGTAACGCTGGCGTCCAGATCGGCGGTGGTGAAACCGCCGCTTGAGTCGCGATCGGTGTTCAGCGTCTGCAGGCTGAACGGATTGGCACCGCTGTAGGACACCGTGAGGGCCTTGGCGCTGCCGGTGTCATTCGAAGACAGCAGCAGGCGATAACCGCTGTTGTCCTTGATGATCGAGGCCGTGACGCCGGTGTTTGCAGAGGAATCGTTGATGGCGTCGCGCACGCCGGCCAGGGTCTTGCCGCCGTAATCGACATCGAAAGCGGCCCCGCCAACGCTGACGGTCATGATGTTGCCGGCCGTCCCGATCAACGTGGTCGTGGTATCGGCAAACGTTGTCGTCGAGGCCATGCGATGATTCTCGGCGATGCGGTTCACCTGCAGGTTGTAAACCCCCTTGGCCGCCGTGCTGGAAGCCGTTGCGGTCAGGACCGTGTCGTCGCTGGACTTGGCCGAAAATACCTTGAATTTGGTGACGTCGCTGAGCGACGAGATCGCATCCCTGAAGGTCGAGATCGCGCTCTTCAGACTGCCGTAGGCGCTGATCCGCGCCTTCAGTTCCAGTTCTTCCGTACCGAGCCTGACCAGCGGCTGGCGTTCGACAGCCATCAACTGGCTGACGATGCTCCTTACATCGAGGCCCGATCCGATACCAGGCGAACTGAGCGCCATAAATTCGAATTCTCCGTCGTGGTTGGTGGTTATCGGTTGGCGGCCGGCCCGAATCTCCAGGCCGGCCGCTCGCCGATATCCAAAACGTCAACCTCTATAAAAGCAATATCAGGACCAATATCAGGCCCGTTCTACCAGGAACACTCCCGAGGCCGCCTGCAGGCGCCGCGCAATGATCAGCATCTCCTCGGCCGGTATCTGCCGGATGACCTCCTTGGTCTCGCTGTCCATCACCTTGATGATGGTCTGCCCGCTTTCCTTGTCGACGCTGAACTGCAAAGTGCGCTGCAGATTCTGCACATGTTCGCTCAGCGTGCTGAGCGCCTCATCGAGGGCCGCCGCGATGCCGGCATCTTCGGCATTGCGTTGGTCCTGAGGGGCCGGCGCGGTATTGCCGGTGGCCGGCGCGACTTCGCCGGCTGCTTGCCGGTTTGCCACTTCCCGGGGTTGTTCGGACGGAGCGGAAACCGCGTTGCGCGCGAATTCCCGTGCCGATTCCCGCGAGACCTTGGATTCCTGGCGAGACAGGCTGACGCCGTTCTGCAATTGAAGGCTGTCTACCATGGCTCTGTCCTCGTATGTCTATGAGGCTGGGGGCTGGCGCCCGGGTTGCCCCGGACGCGCCCCCTTACCCTCATGTACGTGGGTCAACCGCGACCCGACCTTACTGACCGAGGAGCGCCAGCACCGTCTGCGGCAGCTGATTGGCCTGGGCCACCATGGCCACACCCGCCTGCTGCAGAATCTGCGCACGAGTCAGACGTGCCGTTTCCTCGGCAAAGTCCGCGTCCTCAATACGACCGCGGGCGGCCGTGATGTTTTCGCGGACGTTTTCCAGGTTGCGGACCACGGCTTCAAGACGGTTCAGCTTGGCGCCGATGGTGGCGCGGGCGCTGTTGACCGTATCGAGGGCCTTCTCGAAGACCAGCATCGCCAGGTTCGCGCTGCCAGCCGTGGTCACCGCCTGGGCGCTGACTACGGCATCCGCCAGCGTCGTGGTCGAACTGGAGACGCCCACCAGGGCGGCGCCAGTCGTCGACGTGTCATAGGTTGCCGTCAGGTCGCCGAGGGTGTCGTTGAGGACGATGGCGCCATTGGCGCCTGCCGATACCGAGCTCGTGCCGTTGGCGAAGAAGGTGGTGATGCCGGCATCGACCGTGTTGTTGGCGGTGACCGTGATCGCCGCGCCGGTCGTATTAACCAGCACAATCGCTCCCTGGGTTGCCGCCCCGCCCGTCGGATCGTTCACATGCACCGCCGTCACGCCGTGCTGCGCGGTCAGCTGGTTGATCGCGGTAACCAGGGCGTCGGCGGCGCCACCGTTCGAACCGTCTGCCGAGGCCGACGAAGTCCCGATCGTCACGCCGTTGATGGTCAGCGCACCGGTGGTGATGCCGTCGGTCGCCGCCGCCGTCACGCCCACCGTGGTGATAGTGCTGCCGACCAGACCATTGCCGTAGCCGAAGGCCGTCACACCAGTTGAATTTGTGACGACGTTTATCTGGGCGATCTTGGTGGACGATACCGTGCCGGAGACGACCGCCGCGCCGAGGTCGGTGCCTTCCAAGGTCGCGGCACCGCCGAGAGCATTGTTATAGGACACGGCGATGCGGCTCGCGAGCTGGGCATTGGTAAGGCCGGACACGGTCGAATAGTTGGTGGCCACACCCATCGCCGTCGGTGACAACGCGTTGATGGTTACGTTGATCGTTTCGTTGACGAAGGCGCCGACCTGGAAGTCGCCGTTGAAGCCGGACCCGAGGATCTTCTCGCCGTTGAACCGGGTCTGGTTCACGATGCGCGACAACTCGTCGAGAATCTGCGTGACCTCGGCGTTGATCGAGGTGCGGTCGGTCGAGGTTTGGTAGCTCGCCGCCTGCACCGCGAGGTCGTGGGCGCGGTTCAGGTTGTTGATCATCTCCTGCATCGCGCCTTCCGCAGTCTGCGAAACCGACACGCCGTCGTTGGCATTGCGGATCGCCTGGCTCAGACCGCCGACCTGGGTCGTCATGCGGGCGGCGATCGCGACACCGGCGGCATCGTCCTTGGCGCTGTTGATGCGCAGACCGGACGACAGACGCTGCACGGAAACCGCCAGCTCACTCTGGGTCCGGTTCAGATTGCGTTGCGCGTTCAGGGAAAGGATATTGGTATTAATGACTTGTGCCATGATGGAATCTCCTCAAATTGCCCTGGCGCGCATGAGCGGCGACCCGAGGGCGGTTTGTACATGGCGGATATATTCAGGATTGAATATTCACCGCCTCCGTTAAGGGCATCGGCGGCGTCGGAAAAATCTTTAATGGCGATTTCCCAGACCGGCTCGCCAAACTGTGACCCAGTTCCGCAGGGGTCCAAGGCCCACGACATTCCAATGTGGCGCGACGCTTGCTTTGTGTCTGAGACATGTTCGCCGATCTGACGCGATGAAACCCGGGCGCAACGAGCCATGCCCTTGCGGCAGCGGCAAAAAACTCAAGCACTGCTGCGGGGTTGGCGTAGTAACGCCCAGCCGCAAGGCGAGCGGACCGGCCCCGATGGTCCGTGCCCACGCGCCCCCGCCGACACCGGTTCTTGACGAGGCCCATGCCGCCTTCAATCTCGGCAACGCCCTGCGCGACCAGGGCCGGCCGACCGACGCCCTGCACTGCTATCAGCGGGTAATCGAGATCGACCCGCGGCTGACCGCCGCCTACCTGAATGCCGGCAATGTCCTGCGGACCCTGAAGCGGCCCGGCGAGGCGCAGGATTACTACCAGCGGGCGTTGGCACTGCAACCGGATCTGGCCGACGCCTACAACAACATCGGCGCCCTGCACAAGGATGCCGGCCGGCTCGATGAAGCCCTGGCGTGCTATCGACGCGCGCTCGAACTGAATCCGCGATCGGCCGTCGCCCACTACAACGTCGCCACCGTTTACCGGGACCAGCAACGCTGGGACGACGCAGCGGCGGCCTACGATGGCGCGCTGGCATTGAATCCGGCCCTGGCCGAGGCCCACAACAACCTGGGACTGATACGCAAGGATCAGGGTCGCTTGTCGGAGGCGATCGCGAGCTTCAGCGCCGCACTCAAGGCCAACCCCCGCTACACCGGCGCCCACAGCAATCTCCTGCTGACCCTGAACTACATGGATGGCGTACAACCGGAAACGGTATTCCGCGCCCATCGCGATTTCGGCATCGTGCAGGAAACTCCGTTCGCCGGCCGGATCGCGCCGCACGGCAACGTCCCCGATACCGACCGCCGGCTCCGCATCGGTTACGTATCGCCGGATTTCCGCTTTCACGCCTGCGCCTTTTTTTTGGAACCGGTTCTCGCCAGTCACCATCATGGTGACTTCGAAATCTTCTGTTACGCCGAAGTCGAGCGCCCCGATACGGTGACCGGCCGCCTGCACGCCCTGGCTGATCACTGGCGGGACACGGTCGGAATGAGCGATGAGGCCTTGGCGCAGACCATACGGGCCGACGGCATCGACATTCTGGTTGATCTCGCCGGCCACACCGCCAGCAACCGGCTGCCCGTTTTCGCCCGCAAGCCGGCGCCAGTGCAGGCCACCTGGCTCGGCTATCCCGGCACCAGCGGACTGACCGCAATCGATTACCGGATTTCCGACCGCCACGCCGACCCCCAGGGCAGCGACGCTTTCTACACCGAAAAGCTGCTGCGCCTGCCCGATGCGCTGTGCTGTTTCCGGCCGATGTCCGGCATGCCGGACATCGGCCCCTTGCCCGCTTCGGGCAATGGGCACATCACCTTCGGATCGTTCAACAACTTCAACAAGCTCAGCGCCACGTGTATCGAACTGTGGGCGCGCATTCTGTGCGCTGTTCCGGGCTCGCGGCTGCTGATGGTCACTGTCCCCGAGGGTCAGGCACGGAGCGCGTTGATCGACAGATTCGCCAGTCTCGGCGTGGCCGCCGACCGGCTGACCCTGCATGGCAAACTGCCGAGTGTGGATTTCTATGCGCTGTTCCGGAAGACCGACATCGCCTTTGATCCATTTCCGATGACGGGCGGAACCACGACCTGCGAAACACTGTGGATGGCGGTACCGGTCATCGTGCGGGTCGGGGATCGCTACCGCTCCCGGCTAGGTCTGAGTTTTCTCACGGCCGCCGGCTATCCGGAGTTCGCTGTCACCTCGAACGATGCCTATTTCGAGCTGGCGGTCAGGCTGGCCAGCGACATTCCGGCCCTTGCCGACCTGCACGCCGGCATGCGCGCCCGGATCGCGGCCTCGCCACTGATCGACGCTGCGAGATTTGCCCGTAATCTGGAATCGCTTTACCGGCAGATGTGGCACGACTGGTGCTGTTCGGTCACCTGAATCGCCGATCCATCACATGACGGTGATTGTCACGCAGCAGCAGGGTGTCCGGATGGCCGATGACGACCTTGTCGTCGGGAACGGTCTGATTGAGCACCAGCGCCATGGCCCCGACCACGACGTTGCTGCCGATCACCGAGCTGCCGATGACGGAAGCGCCGGCATAGAGAATCACATGGTCGCCCAGATGCGGGAATACGCCGTCCTCGTCGCTCCCGACCGAGCACCCCTGGTAGACGCAGAAATGATTGCCGTACGCCGCCTGACCCAGGATCGTTCCGACGGGATGCATGAACTGGAAGACCTCGGGAAGCTCGGTGTCGGGATAGGCATCGAGGCCATGGAGGACCTTGTTGAGGTAGTACACTCGGAAGGCCAGCGGGTCCAGGCGATCGCGGCGCGCCACCGTGTTGGCCAACAGGTAGAGGAACATCGCATAGTGATCGGGATGCAAGTAATTGAACAGTATCCGGCCGCCCTCTCGGAACTTCTTCCGCTCGATGCCCGCGAAGCAGAGGCGCGTACGCTCCAGCGCCGCGTCGACATGCGGCTGCAAGTCCGGCGCGATTGCGCCGCGTCCGTCCGGGAAGAAGGTTGCCAGCTGGTGCGCCACATAGGCGGCCAGACGCCCTGGCGTCATGTCGCGCAAGATAAATTCGCTCATCGTCACGCCTCGGGCATCAAGGTTGGAAAGGGGGCGGCCGCTCCCGGTCGCCAATTCTATCCCATCGCCCGGCCCGGACCCCGATGAATACCGCGCATCGCAAGCCCGCGAACGCGCCCGCAGTCGAGTCGCTGATGCGGCAGGGAATCGTCGCCTGGCAGCAGGGGCAACGGAAGCTGGCCGCCGATCTGATCGCCCGGGCGACCACGCTCGATCCGGACAACGCCGAAGCGCACAAAAACCTCGGCGTGGTGCTCCTCGATCTGCGCCGCATAGACGACGCCATCGCCTGCCAGCGGCGGGCCATCGCGCTGCGTCCCGATTATTCCGAGGCCCACTACAATCTCGGCAACGCATTGCGCGAACTCGGACAGCTGGATGCGGCGGCAACCGCGTTCCGTGCGGCGATCGCCAGCCAGGCGGACCTGTACACGGCACATCTCAATCTCGGTCAGGTCCTGCGCCTGCTCGGCCGAAAGGAGGATGCGATGCAGGCCTACCGGCAGGTGCTGGCGTTGCGGCCGGACCTCGCCGACGCCCACAACAACATGGGCACCCTGTTGCTGGACATGGGTCGGCTGGACGAGGCGCTGAGTTGTTACCGGCGGGCTCTGGAACTCGACCCGGCTTCGGCGCTCGCCAGCTACAACGCAGCCAACATCCTGAAGGAAAAGTTGCGCTGGGATGAAGCCGCCACCCTGTACCGCAAGGCGGTGGCCATGAAGCCGGATTTCGCCGAGGCCCACAATAACCTGGCCCTGGTGCTCAAGGATCAGGGCCGCCTGCTCGACGCCATCGCGAGCTTCGGCGCCGCGGTGCGGGCAAACCCCGGCTATCTCGGCGCGCATAGCAATCTCCTCCTGACTCTGAATTACATGGAAGGCGTATCCCAGGACAACATCTACCGTGCCCATCGCGATTTCGGGGTCCGCATCGAGGCGCCCTACATAGACCAGCGCCGCCGGCACGACAACGCCGCGGACCCCGAGCGGCGGCTCAGGATCGGATACCTGTCGCCGGACTTCCGCCACCACGCCTGCGCCTGCTTCCTCGAACCACTGTTCGACAACCACGACCATGCCCGCCACGAGATTCACGGCTACGCCGACGTTACCGCACCGGACGCGGTCACCGAACGCCTGCGGGGGACGGCCGATTCCTGGCATGACCTCGTCGGCAAGGGCGACGATGCGGTGGCGGCGGCCATACGCACGGACGGGATCGACATCCTCGTCGATCTCGCCGGCCATACCGCCGACAACCGGCTCGCCGTGTTCGCCCGCAAACCGGCGCCGGTGCAGATCACCTGGCTCGGTTATCCGGCGACCACCGGTCTCACCGCGATGGATTACCGTTTCACCGACGGTTACTGCGAGCCGCCGGGCACCAGCGAGGCGTATTACACGGAGACCCTGATCCGGCTTCCGAACTCGCTGTGGTGCTATCAACCGCCCGCGGACATGCCGGACCCCGGTCCGCTGCCGGCGCTCGCCAACGGCCACTTGACCTTCGGCTCGTTCAACAACTTCGCCAAGGTGGGACCCGCCGTGATCGGCCTGTGGGCACGGCTGCTGCGGGAAATCCCCGATGCAAGGATCGCCATCGTCTGTGCGTCGGAGGGAGCGATGCAGGAACGGGTGCGTACCGCCTTTGCCGAACACGGCATCGATCCGGCACGGCTGGAACTGCACGGACGGTTGCCGCGATCGGAGTACCTGGCCCTGCACCGGCGCGTCGACCTCGCACTGGATCCCTTTCCCTGCAACGGCGGCGCCACCACCTGCGACGCCTTGTGGATGGGCGTGCCGGTCCTGACCCTGATCGGGAATACCTTCCTGTCTCGCGCCGGGTACTCCCTGCTGTCGTCAGCGGGTCTCGCCGAATTCGCGGCCGCCTCGGCCGACGACCTCGTCGCCAACGCGAGGAATATGTCACTCAATCCACAATACCTGGCCGGGGTTCGCGCCAACATGCGTGAGCGGGTCGCCGCCTCGCCGCTGACCGATGCCCGGCAGTTTTCAGCCGACGTCGAGGCCGCTTATCGCCAGGTCTGGCAACAGTGGTGCGCGGCGGGGAAAAACGGATGAGCTATACCGCGCGCGCCACGCCCATCCTGCACCAGGCCTTGGCCCATCATCAGGCCGGGCGACTGACCGAGGCCGAGGGACTGTACCGTCAGGCGCTGACGCTGGACCGCGGCAATATCGACGCCATGCACCTGCTCGGCACGCTCGAACGTCAGCTCGGCAATCTCGACGAGGCCGAGCAGTTGATCCGCAAGGTGGTGACTGCCCGCCCGGGGTTCGCGGAGGCCCACTGCAACCTCGGCATGGTGTTCCACGATCAGGGCCGGATGACGAATGCCATCGCCTGCTATGAACGGGCCCTCAAGATCAACCGTCGGCTGGCCGAGGCCCAGTACAACCTGGGCAACAGCCTGCGGGCGCTGGGAGAGGACGACCGGGCGGCCGCCTGCTACCGGCAGGCGCTGGCACTGAAACCGATTCCCGAAGCGCTGCACAACCTGGGCAACGTGCTCACTGCGCAGGGCCGCCCCGATGAGGCGATGACATGCTTTCGGCAGGCCTTGCAGCTGCGACCGGAGTTCGCCGATGTTCTCATGAACCTCGGATCGCTGTTGCAGGAACGCGGCCAGCTAGATGAAGCCATCGTCTGCCACAACCGCGCGGCACAGTTGCGGCCGGATTCGGCCGAGGCGCACAACAATCTCGGCAATGCACTGAAGGACTATGGCCGCGCCGACGAGGCCATCGTCTGCTATCGGCGGGCGCTGGCGCTCAAGCCCGATCTGATCGAGGCCCACAACAATCTCGGCAATGCCCTGAGCCACTTCGGCCGTCACGCCGAGGCGATCGCCTGCTTCCAGCAGGCCCTCACCATCAAACCGGAATTCGCCGAGGCCCATCTCAACATCGGCAACATCTTCAAGGTGCAGGGCCGCACCGACGAGGCGATCCGGTGTTTCACCCAGGCCCTGGCCTCGCGCCCGGGGTTCGCCGAAGCCCACAACAACCTCGGCGTCATCTGCACCGAGCGGAACCGGGATGCCGAGGCCATCGATCACCTGACCCGCGCGATCGAGCTGAAACCCGGGTTCGCAGAGGCCTGGAACAATCTCGGCAACGTCTACAAGAACCAGGGGCGGCTGACCGAAGCACTGGACTGCTTCCGGCGGGCGCTGGCAATCAAGCCTGATTACTCCGGCTCGCACAGCAACATCCTTTTCACGCTGAACTACGTCGAAGGCGTGTCGCCGGCCGACCTATACGCCGAGCACCGCCGGTTCAACGAGTTGCACGCCGCGCGGCTGGTCGCGAACATCCGCCCGCACGCCAACGGCCCCGATCCGGATCGGCGGCTGAAAGTTGGCTACGTCTCGCCGGACTTCCGCTCGCATGCCTGTGCCTTCTTCCTCGAACCCCTGTTCGCGCACCACGACCCCCAGGCGGTCGAGGTTCACTGCTACGCGGAAGTCCCGGCGCCCGATGCGGTGACCGCAAGGCTGCGCGCCCTGGTGCCGCACTGGCAAAGCACCGTTGGCCTGCGCGACGAGCAGGTCGTCGACCGAATGCGCGCCGACGGCATCGACATCCTGATCGACCTTGCCGGCCACACCGCCAACAACCGCCTGCTGGTCTTCGCCCGCAAGCCGGCGCCGGTGCAGGTCTGCTGGCTCGGATACCCGGCGACCACCGGACTCGACACCATGGACTATCGCCTGACCGACAATTACACCGAGCCGGCGGGCACGTGCGAGCAGTACTACACCGAGAAGCTGGTTCGCCTGCCGCACGCGCTGTGGTGCTATCAGCCGCACGCCGACATGACGGAACCGGGGCCTCTGCCGGCGCTCGCCAACGGTCATCTGACCTTCGGTTCGTTCAATAACCTGGCCAAGGTCGGGCCGGCGGTCATCGCCCTTTGGGCAGCCCTGCTCCGGGCAATCCCGGATGCCCGGCTGGTCATCATCACGGCAGGCGCCGGCGAGGCCCAGAATCGCCTGCTCGCCGCCTTCGCCAGTCACGGGATCGGCGCCGGGCGGCTGGAACTGCATGGCCGCCTGCCGCGCGCCGAGTACCTCGCGATCCACCAGCGGGTCGATGTCGCCCTCGACCCCTTCCCGTGCAATGGCGGCACCACCACCTGCGACTCGCTGTGGATGGGTCTGCCGGTGATCTCGCTCATCGGCGACACCTTCCTGTCGCGCGCCGGTTATTCGCTGCTCTCGGTTGCCGGTCTCGCCGAATTCGCTGCCGCGTCGCCTGCGGAATACGTCGCCATCGGCCAGCGCCTGGCGCGGGATCTCGATGGCCTTGCGGCGCTGCGCGCATCGCTGCGCGCCCGCGTCGCCGCCAGTCCGCTCGTCGATGCGCGACAGTTCGCCCGCGACATGGAGGCCGCCTACCGGCAGATGTGGCGGCAGTGGTGTGATCAGTGCGAGCGGCCAGCGGGTCGATAGACCGGCGCTCAGGGTCCGACTCGGAGTCCGTCACAAAATGGTAACCTTGCTGTCAGAATCCGGAACTAGCGTGAGCCCGAAATTCATGACCCATCGCCGTGACCATGAGCGGACTTGAGCATTACGGAGCAGTTCTCTACGACATCGACATGCGGATTGCGCGCCTCGCGATCGCCTGCGGGGTGGACCTGACCAAGCGCACGAACGTGACCGGCATCATTCGCGGCGATCACCTGGACTATCGCGCGTCGACCGGCCAGATGTGGCGGGAGCTGCGTTCGCTGCTGGTGTTCAAGCACCAGGTGGAAGTTCACTGCGAGGCCGACCTGGGTATCGACGAGTGCATGGAAATACTGCATGCCGAGGAAGAACAGGTTCGGCAGCACGGGCTGCCGCTCCTCGGCACCGGCTGAGAACGCGACCGCGGTCAGATGCGATCGAAATAGGGGATGTGCCAGTGCTCGCCGGCGGCGGCGACCCGCAGGCGGCGGGAGAGCGGTAGCCACATCGCAAGCCGCTGTGGCTGCCAGGCGATGGGCACGGAGGCGTTCAGCCACACCTGCGATGCGCTGCCGATGACATCATTCACATACACCCGGTCGGCGCCTCGAACCGCAGCCTGCCACAAGGTGGGAAAAGATTCCGGATCGCCCACCAGCTCGTAGAGGTAGCGGGTGTTGCCGTGGACACCGACCAGGGCATGACCGGCGGGCCCGGCGGCATGGAGTTGAACGAGGTCGGCGGGGATCGGCACGGCGGCATAATCGTCTGCCGTGCGCGGCAGGTACTGATCGAGCCGGTCCCGGCGCCGCTCCTCTACGGCCAACCAATCCTCGCTCGCCGTTAACGCATCCGGTTCTCGTCGGCCTGGTACGGCTACTGACCCGCTGGTTTTGGCCCCGCTCGCAGGGGCAGCATCTGGAGTCCAGCATCCGAGATGGCCGCGATCCCGGCGTACAAACCCGAGGCGCTCGTAGTAACCATCGAGGCCGGTCCACAGCACGGCAAAGTCGATCGCCCGCCCGCGCAGCACCTCGATTGCCGCACTCAGCAGGGCCAGGGCATGGCCACGGCGGCGGTGCTCCCCGGCGGTCCACACCATGCCGATCATGGCGCCGCGCCAGCGATTGCCGCCGTCCACCCAGTCGAACGGCCGGACCGCGACGCAGGCGGCGATGACGCCGTCTAGACGCCGCACGTAGAGGTTGCCAAGGTTGGCGGCGCCGAGCACCGCCGGATAGCGCCGCGCCAGGGACAGGCGCCGGCCCTTGCCGAAGACGAAGGCCTGGTCGAGCTGTGCCGTCAGCGCCGGCAGTTCGCCGCTGGAGCAGGTGTCGATGCCGCCCATCGCCGCGCTCACCAGCCGCGGCGGATGACGTCGGCGATGAATTCGCGATCGGCGTCGGTCACCCAGGCGCCGCACGGGATGCTGAGATTGCCCTCGTCGAACCGCGCCACACCGGGCAGGTCGGCGGTGGTGCCGCCGAAGCAGGTGTAGCGATCGCAACGCAGGTGCAGCCGCTGGCAGCCGATCCCGTGCCCATGCAGCTTGCGCTTGAGGTCGTCGCGGCGCTCCGCCAGCAGCGAGTACACCCAGTAGCCGGACACCGCATCGGCACGCCGCCGCAGCAGGGTCAGGCCGGGAACCCCGGCCAGCGCGCCGTCGAAGTATCGGCCGTTGTCGCGGCAGCGGGCGACGATGGCGTCGGCCTGTTCGAGTTGCAGGGCGCCGATGGCGGCCTCGAGATTGATCATGCCGAAGTTGTAGCCGGCCTCGACGATGTCGCTGTCCGGGTTCAGATCGCCGTCGGCGAGCCGGAAGCTCGGCTGGTGGATGCCGTAGCGCTTGAGCCAGCGCGCGCGGGCGTGGGCCTCGGGATCGGTGGCGAACAGCGCCCCGCCCTCGCCGGTCGTGAGATGCGCGACCGCATAGAACGAGTAGGCGGTGAAATCGGCGCCGTTGCTGCCGAGGCGGCGACCCCGGCATTCGGCGCCGAAGGCCTCGGCAGCGTCGTCGATGAACCGCAGGCCGTGGCGGCGCGCAACATCGGCGGCGGCCTCGAGCTCGCAGACGTCCCCGCCCCAGTGCACGCCCAGAATCGCCCGGGTGCGGTCCGTAATCCGCGCGTCCAGCGAGCGCGCCTCGATCATCCCGGTCAACGGATCGACATCGCACCACACCGGCCGGGCGTACAGGTTGGCGACCGGCATGACGGTGGCGAGACAGGCGAGCGGCGGCACGATGACCTCGTCGCCCGGCCGCACCCCGGCGAGATGCAGGGCCAGCGTCAGCGCGCCGGATCGATCGCTCAGCGCGTGCACCAGCGGATTGCCGACCCACTCGCCAAGCCGCTGCTCGAACAGACGGGTCTCGTCACCCTGGTTGAGGTAGCCGCCCGCGAACACCGACGAAAGCCGGGGCAGGAGACCGTCGGGAAGCTGCACCTTGAACAGCGGGATGCGCGGCGCGGGCACGGTGGTTACCAGCCGCCGCGGATGACGCCGGCGACATACTCGCGCGCCGCCGCATCCACCCACCAGCCGCAGGGTATGTGCAGCATGCGCGCGTAAAACGCATCGAGGCCCGGCAGGTCGCAACGGCTATCGGCGAAGACGTCATGCCAGTCGTTGCGCCGGTGCGCCTGCGAGTTGCCGATGCCGGCCCCGGTGAGCTTGCGCGACAGGCCGTCGCGATCCTCGGCGAGCACGGTATAGAACCAGTACGCGGGTTCGGCCTGTGCCTCGAAGGTGCACAGCGACAGGCCGGGGATGCCGGCCAGGTGTCTGTCGTACCAGCGCCCGTTGTCGATGTGACGGCCGATGACGGCGCCGATCCCTTCCAACTGCGCCAGACCTATGGTCGCGGTGACGTTGTTCATGTGGTACTTCCAGCCCACCTCGGTCACGTTCACTTCGGTCCGCGGCGCGGCGCGATCGATGCCGAACCAGCGGAACCGCCGTCCCCGGGGCAGGTCCCCGGCCCGCCGGCAGGCGAGCATGCCGCCGTCGACCGTGGTCATGTGCTTGATGGCCTGCAGCGAGAACATCACGTATTCCGAATGGGTGCCGATCGGCTCACCGCCGTAGCGCGCGCCGAGGGCGTGGGCGGCATCCTCGATCACCGGCAGGCCGTGGGACTCGGCAACGGTGCGGATACCGGCCAGTGGCGCCGGAATGCCGCCGTAGTGCACGACCACGATGGCCCGGGTCGCCGACGTGATGCGCGCCGCGATCGAGTCGGCGGTGAGGTTGCCGTTCGCCGGATCGACGTCGGCCCATACCGGGCTGGCGCCGGCGTGGCGGATGGCCATGTTGGTCGGCTCGGCCGTCATCGCCGTGCTGATCACCCGATCTCCCGGTTCAACCCCGGCAAGAACCAGGGCCGTATGCAAGGCCGCGGTACCGGACGAAAACGACAGCACCTGCGGCGCCTGCACGAACCGCGCAAACGCGGTCTCGAATTCGACGACGGCGGCCCCCTCGCCCACCTGCCCGCTGTACAGCACCTGTTCGAGGCGCGGCAGCAACACCTCGCGCGGCGGCATGTGTACCTTGAACAGCGGTACCTGCTCCATGCACCTATGCCTCGATCACCAGAAGGTGGGATTCAAGCGTCACGAGCGATGGCAGAACGAGGCGCGAGCAGGCCAGAAACCGGAGTGTACAAGTCAGGTACATGAGGATTTCGAGCCTGCGAGCAACGAAGTCATGCCGAGCGCAGTAGCTTGAATCAAAATTTGGCGAACTCTCCGCCTGGCATCTCCATGGTCTCGAACTCCAGATCGGCCGCGGCTATCAGCGCCTTGGTCTCCGGGATGCCGACGATATGGTCGCGCGAACTGAACTCGCAATCGAGTTCGCCGGGCCGCGTCGAGCCCCACCACGGATGCACCTTGTAATACTGGCCGCAATCGGCTACGCGCACGAGTTCCTCCTCGGACACCAGGATCTCGTCGAGCTTCTCGCCCGGCAGGATGCCGATCACCTTGTAGGCGAACGCCTGCCCGGCCTCGTCGGCAATCACGCGGGCGATGTCGGTCACCCGGGCGGCGGGCGCCTTGCGGACGAAGATCTCGCCGCCCTGCGTATGCTCGGCGGCGTAGAGGACCAGGTCGATGGCCTCGTTCAGGGTCAGCAGGAACCGGGTCATGCGCTCGTCGGTGACGGTCATGGTCTGGCCGAGCGCCAGCTGGCGGCGGAAGAAGGGCACCACCGAGCCGCGCGACCGCAGCACGTTGCCATAGCGCACGGCGCACAGCCGCGTGCCCTTGTTCAGTCGCGACAGATTGCCCTTGAGGACGATGCGCTCCTGCAGCGCCTTGGTCATGCCCATGACGTTGACCGGCTTGACCGCCTTGTCGGTGCTGATCGCGACCATGACCTCGACCCGGTGGCGGACCGCCGCCTCGACCAGGTTCTCGGCGCCGAGCACGTTGGTGCGTATGGCCTCGTGCGGGTGCTGCTCGCAGGTCGGCACCTGCTTGAGCGCGGCGGCGTGGAACACCATGTCGACGCCCTCCATGGCCTCGTCCACCACCACCGGGTTGCGCACGTCGCCGATGATGAAGGCGAGGTCCCTGCGCCCCTGATAGAACACCCGCATGTCGTACTGCTTTTTCTCGTCACGGCTCAAAACCCGCACCTCGCGGGCGCCGGCGTCCAGCAGCCGCTTGACCACGAAGTTGCCGAACGAACCGGTACCACCGGTCACCAGCACGGTCTTGGTGCTGTAATCCATCCGTCCCCCTCTGCGTATTGTGCCCTGCGGCGGCGCCCGTTACAGGAAATCGAACAGGCTCAGGCCCTGGGTGCGGGCGAAGGCCCGCTCCGCGGCCTGCAGGGTCGTGAGCTCGAGTTGCAGTTGGCTCGCGGCCTCGACCAGATTGACGTCCTCGAGGTCGGAACGCAACGCCGTCAGTTGCACGCCGATGTCCTCGTTGGCGTTCTTCTGCCCCTCGATGGCGTGGACGCGGGCGCCGATCGTGGCACGGACCTCGAGGAACTTCTCCAGCGCCTGATCGAGGTCCTCCAGCGAGCGATTGACGTCGCCGGCAAAGAACGCCCGGGCGGCCGGCGTGCCGATCGAGGTCTCGAGGGCATCGGCCAGGTTGTCGATCGTGGCAAACACCGACTGGTTGGCGCTCGGGTTGATATTGAACTCGTCGCCGGTCGCGGGCGCACCGCTGATGCTGACACTGACACCGGGGATGTTGGTGATCGCGGCGCCATCGGTATAGGCCACGCCGGCCGCGATCGTGGTCGCCGTGGTGTCATCGATCACGTCGAAGGTGGTGGCGGTGGTGAAGACGATGCGGTAGTCATGCCCGGTCCAGGCGGGCGCATTGGTGACGCCCCCGCTGACGATGACGCCGGAACCGGTATTGGCCGGATTCGGGCCGGTGACGAAGGTGCCGTTGCCGTTGCGGATGGCCATGAACACGGCGTCGCCCGGATCGCCGTCGGCGATGGTCCGGCCGGGGCTGACCTCGATCAGCCGGCTGCCCTGATCGCCGTTGTAGGTAACGAGGCCGGTGGTCGCATCCTGGGTGAACGGCAGCACCTTGGCCTGATGACCGGCGAACAGGAAGTCGCCGTTGCCGTCGATCGTGTTGCCGAGCGCAACCAGCTCCTTCAGGCGCTCGCGCACCTCGGCGGCGACGAAGCGGCGGTCGTCGTCGGTCAGGTGGGTATTGCGGCCGCGCAGCGCCAGTTCCCGCACCCGCTGCACCGTGGTCGTTGCCGCGGCGATTATCGATTCCTCGTTCTCCAGCCGCTTCATCGCCAGATCGGCGTTGGTCTGGAACTGCCGGGTGAGTTCCTGCTGCCGATCGATGTCGAGGACGCGGGCCGCCGCCGCCGGATCGTCGGCCGGCGACAGGATCCGCTTGCCCGAGGCGATCTGCGCCTGCAGTCGCCCGAGGGCGGTCTGTTTGTTGAGTATCTGGCTGACGCTCTGCTGGTACAGCTGGGCCGTCGAGATGCGCATGGCGGTCACGTCCTCACTGCATTGAGCAGCTCTTCGAATACCTGGTTGGCCGAGGCCACGACGCGGGCCGCGGCCTGATAGACCTGCTGGAATTTGAGCAGGTCGGCGGCCTCCTCGTCCAGGTTGACGCCCGAGACCTCCTCACGGGAGTTAACGGCATGTTCGAGCAGGGCCTTGAGGGCCGACTCGTTGACCTCCGCCTGATGGGTCTGGGCGCCGACCTCGCCGATCAGCGAGCCATAGGCGTCCTGGAGGTTGGCGGTGCCGCCATCGAGCACGCGCGCCGCCTGCAACGCCGCGAGCAGGCGGGCATTGGTGTTGTCGCCGACGCCGCCGGCATTGTATTCGACCACGAGCTGATCGCCGGCCCTTGCCGCACCGGTCAGCTGCACGCTCCAGCCGTTGAAGCTCACGGTCATGCCGCTGGTGTAGGCCACGTTCGAGGCCAGGGTCGTCGCCGTCGTCGTGTCAACCACGTCGAAGGTCGTGGGCGGGTCGTCGAAGGTGATGGTCACGGTGTCGAGCAGATTGGCGTTGGCGGCATTGGTGACATCCGGTGCCGTGACCCGCGCGTCGCCGAGATTGGCCAGTTGCGAGCGTGACCGCAGCGGATTGGCGGCGGCGACGTTGCGGGCGTCAGTAATCAGCAGACCGATGTCGCGCGGCACCTGGCGCGTGGGCTGAATTCGCCACGAATCGCCGGCGACCGGGACTCCGCCCAGGGTCAGGGTCAGGCCGTCGATGGTGTAGCTGCCGGCGCCGCCCAGCAGCGTCGTGGTGTTGTCGGACAGCCGGGTGATCGAAAAATTGCCGGCACTGAAGGTCAGCGTGTAGTCGGAGATCGTCAGGTTGCCGACGGTGGCGGGGTCGAAGGCCGCAACGACCGTTCCGGTGCCGGTATTGCCGGAGTTGGCGTTGACCGCCGGCGCCGGGATCGAAAAGAAGTCGCCGCCGAGCGCGCCGGTGAGGTCCATCCCCTCGCGGTGCTGGGCGTTGAAGATCTGCGCCAGGGTGACGCCCATGCGGCCGAGGGCGTTGCGGGTCGGGTCCAGCAGGTCGTCGCGGAAGTTGAGCAGCGCCCCCAGTTCGCCGTTGCCGATCTGGGCGGAAATGATGCTGGGCCCGGCGCCGGTATCGTAGGCGACCTCCTTGCGGCTGGCGTCGAAGGGATTGTTGACCGCCACCAGGTTCATGGCGGTGCCGCCGACGACCAGCACCTGGCCGTTGCCGATGGTGACGTTGATGGCGCCGTCGTCCTGCTCGAAGGTCTGCACGCCGACCATCCCGGACAGCTCCTCCAGCAGCTGGTCGCGGCGATCGAGCAGGTCGTTGGCGGCGCCGGTTGCGGCCTGGCCGCTGGTCTGCGCGATGGCGCGATTGATGTCGGCGATCGACTGCGCCAGCTCGTTGATGTGGTCGACGTCTATCTCGATCCGGTCGTTGACCGCCAGCGCGATCTCGTCCATGCGCGCGAACTGCTCGTGGAACCTCGCGACCAGCGTCTGCGCCTGGCTGAGCAGTGTCTGCCGGGTCGGCACCGAACTCGGGTGATTGCCGAGGTCCTGCAGACCGTTGAAGAACTCGTTCAGCCCCGGCGACAACCCCGCCTGCGCGTCGGCCAGCAGATTGTTGAGCTGTGAGGAGAATTCGAGAAAGGCGGCCGACTGGCTGTGGTTGGTCGTGCCGGTGCGCACCTGATTGATCAGGAACTGATCGGCCAGGCGCGACACGTCGGCAATGTTGACGCCCTTGCCGACGAAGAAGTTGCCGAGGATCTGCGGCGGCCGCGCCTCGAATTCGACCCGCTGCCGGCTGTAACCGGGGGTGTTGGCGTTGGCGATGTTGTGGCCGATGGTTCCGAGCATGCGCTGGCTGGAGAGCAGCGCCGATACACCGATGTTGAAGATATCCGGCATGTGAGTGTCCGCCTGTTTTCAAGCCCTTGCAGTCAGTCGGCGCCCGCGGCACCGTCCGGCGAAGACTTGCAGAAGGCGTACCACCCGCAATCGGGTCAGGCAACTCAATGGGTTAGCCCTGAATCGGCGATCGCGTGCGAGTGCCGGCGGCAATCCTTGCCGGGCCGGCGGCAATCAGCCGTCGGTCAGCGCCCGGGCCTCGGCGATCTTGAGCTCGCGGATCTCGCCGCGCATGATGCCGAGCACCTTGTTGGCGTAATCCGGGTCCGTGGCGTAACCGGCGCGATGCAGGGCGGTGATGTAGGCCCCCGGATCGGCGCTGCGCCGGAGCGCCGCCTGATAACGCGGGTGGGCACGGACGAATTCGACATAGTCGTCGAAGCTTTCGGCGAACGAGTCGTAGGCACGGAACGGCGACACGCGCCGGGTGGCGATGCCGTCCTCGTATTCCAGTGAACTGACGCGGATGCTGTCGCCGTCCCAATTGCCGCCGGCCTTGATGCCGAACAGGTTGTGACTCGCGCGGCCGTCGCGATCGCGGATGATGTGCCGGCCCCAGCCGGTCTCGAGGGCCGCCTGCGCCAGCAGCAGGTCCGGCGACAGGCCGAGCTCGCGCCCGGCGCGTTCCGCGTGCGGCAGGAGCTGGCGGACGAAATCGGCCGGCGACTCGAAGCCCGTGTCCGCGACCACGGCGGCATCGATCCCGATCCGGGCATCAGTTTCGACCTGTGTATCGACCCTGGCATCGATCTCCGCCTGTACCGCGGCAGGCAGGCGGCGCAGCAGCGCCTGCGCCGGATCGACCACCGCACCGGTAAAGAGCCGCGGACTGAAGGGCTCGGCCGGATCGGCGGCCGCCGCTGTGGCGGGCGGCGCCAGTTGCCCGATCAGCATGTCGGCGACGCCGAGGTCGCCGCGCGCGGCGATATCGATGGCGATCTGCTTGTCGAACAAGTCGCGGTAGAGCTGCAACTGCGGAGAATCGAAGAGCCCGTGCCCGCCGCTCGCCTCGCGCATGCTCTTCAGCATCATCTGCACGAACAGCGCCTCGAACTGCGTCGCCACCGCGCGTGCCGCCTCGGGCGATTCGGCGCGGGCGCCGCGACGCAGGGCGCCGAGGCCCTGGAAATCGGCGTAGACGCGGGCGGATTCGACGTCGGGAGTCCCCATCAGATCACGACCAGTTCGGCCTTGAGGGCGCCGGCCTCACGCAACGCCTCGAGGATGGCGACCAGATCCCCCGGCGCGGCGCCGACGGCGTTAACGGCGCGGACGATGTCGTCGAGCTTCACACCCGGGTCGAACAGGAACATCCGGTTCTTCTCCTCCTTGACGTCGATCTGCTGCTGCGGGACGACGACGGTATCGCCACCGGACAGCGGCCCGGGCTGGCTGACCAGCGGGTCGCTGGAGATGGTGACGGTCAGGCTGCCATGCGTAACCGCCGCCGGACTGACGCGGACGTTTTCGCCGATCACGATCGTGCCGGTGCGCGAGTTGACCACCACCCGCGCCGCCGACTCGCCGGGGTCGATGCCGAGATTCTCGATCATCGAGACGAAGGTCACCCGCTGCGAGGCGTCCGCGGGCACGGCCACCGCCACGGTCGAGGCGTCGATCGCCTGCGCCATGCCGGCGCCCATCGCCTCGTCGATGGCCCGCGCCATGCGCGTGGCGGTGGTGAAGTCGGCGGTGTTCAGCACCAGGCGGATCTGATTGCCGTCGGCGAACGGGGTCGGCACCTCGCGCTCGACCGTGGCGCCCTGCGGGATGCGCCCGGCGCTCGGCACGTTGATCGAGATGCTGGAACCGTCGTCGGTCTTCACGCCGAGGCCGCCGACCACGACGTTGCCCTGGGCGATGGCGTAGATGTTGCCGTCGGCACCCTTCAGCGGCGTCATCAACAGACTGCCGCCGCGCAGGCTCTTGGCGTTGCCCATGGAAGAGACCGTGACGTCGATCGGCTGGCCCGGTTTGGCGAACGGCGGCAGGTTGGCCTGCACCATCACCGCCGCGACGTTCTTCAACTGCGGGTTGACGTTATCGGGGACGACCACGCCGAGCTGCTTCAGCATGCTGCGGATGGCCTGGATGGTGAACGGCGTCTGGCTGGTCTGGTCACCTGTGCCGTCGAGCCCCACGACCAGTCCGTAGCCGATCAGCTGGTTGTCGCGGACGCCGGCGATCCTGGCCAGGTCCTTGATCCGCTCGGCCTGGGCCAGCGGCGCCGCCAGCAGCAGGGCAAGGATGAACCATTTGCGGAGGATGGTCATGTCTTCAGGCTCCCGGTGATGGACCCGCGTCAGAACGGGAAGATGGCGCTGATGAAGAAGCGCGCCAGCCACGCCAGCTTGTTCGCCGCCGCCGTCTGGCCGTCACCGTTGTAGACGATGGTGGCGTCGGCGACCTTGGTCGACGGAATGGTGTTGTCGGCGGCGATGTCGATCGGCCGGACGATGCCGGAAATCTTGACGTATTCGTTGCCCTGGTTGAGGTTCAGGCGCTTCTCGCCCCGCACCACCAGGTTGCCGTTGGGCAGCACGTCGGCCACGGTCACGGTGATGTCGCCGGTCAGGCTGTTTTTCTGCGTGTTGTCGCCGCTGCCCGAGAATTCGTGGCTCGAACTCAGGTTGGTCGCCAGCGTGTGGGTGGTGTTGGCCGGGAACGGCAGGGCGCCCGGCAGGGTGATCGTCGGCGAGGCGCCGAAGATGGTCGGGTTGTCGATGGTGGTGGTTTGCGACTTCGACATCGAGCTCTCCGCCGATTTCGAGGCGTCGGTCTTCTCGACCAGCTTGATGGTCAGGGTGTCGCCGATGCGCCGGGCGCGCACGTCTTCGAACAGCACCAGGTTGTAACCCGCCTGATAGATGGCGCCGTTGGCGGCCTGCGCCGGCGGCGGTCGCACCGCCGGCATAGAGGCGGCGTAATCCGGATCGCGGCGCGGCAGATCGTTGCAGCCGCCGAGCAGGCCACCGCAACCGGCGACCAGTGCCAGCAGCGCGAGACGATGGTGCATCGGTTTCATGGCTCGATTCCTCCGTTTTCCGAACAGCAGTCCGCCAGCGTCAGAATTCCGGCGGCTTACAGGTTCTGGCTGACGTACTGCAACATCTGATCCACCGTCGCCACCGCCTTGGCGTTCATCTCGTAGGCGCGCTGGGTCTCGATCATGTTGACCAGTTCCTCGACGACGTTGACGTTCGAGGATTCGAGGCTGCCCTGGACCAGCGTCCCCAGGCCGGTCAGGCCCGGCGTGCCGGTCTGCGGCGTGCCGCTCGACACGGTCTCCTTGAACAGGTTCTCGCCGACCGGCTGCAGGCCGAGCGGATTGACGAAATCGGCGAGCTGGACGCTGCCGATCTGGGTCGGCGACGCGCTGCCCGCCACCAGCGCGCTGACCGTGCCGTCGGAGCCGATGGTCACGTTCAGCGTGTTGGCCGGCACCGTGAGGGCCGGTTCGAGGGTGTAGCCCGTCGAGGTCACAATCTGGCCCTGCGAGTTCATCTCGAACGAGCCGTCGCGGGTGTAGGCGATGGTGCCGTCGGGCAGCAGTATCTGGAAGAAACCACGCCCCTGGATGGCGACGTCGAGCGGATTGTCGGTCTGCTCGATGTTACCCTGGATGTGCATCTTCTGGGTCGATACGAGGCGCACGCCGGTACCGAGCATCAGCCCCGACGGCAGCTCCGAATTCTGCGAACTGGAGGCGCCCGGCTGGCGGACCGTCTGGTAGAGCAGGTCCTCGAAATCGGCGCGGTCGCGCTTGAAGCCGGTGGTGTTCACGTTGGCCAGGTTGTTGGCGATGATGCCGATGCGCGTGTTCTGCGCGTCGAGGCCGGTCTTCGCCACCCACAATGCAGGTTCCATCGTCGTTCCCCCTTCTGTCTATCAGGTCAGGCGCAGCAGCTGCGCCGTCGCGGCGTCGGTGTCCTCGGCCGTGCGCATCGCCCGCACCTGCAATTCGAAATTGCGCTGCAGCGTGATCATGTTGACCATCTCGGCCACCGCGTTGACGTTGCTCGTCTCGATGAAGCCCTGCGACACCCGCACCAGCGCGTCGGGCTGCGCGGGGGCGCCGCTCTTGAGCCGGATCAGGCCGTCGTCGCCCTTCACGAGGTCAGCGATCGGCGGATTGACCAGCTTGATCCGATCGACCTGGGCCATGGTGTTGGCGGCCTGGCCGACCGGCCTGACCGAGATGGTGCCATCGACGCCTATCTCCATCTTCTCCGACTGCGGGATGGCGATCGGGCCGCCGTTGCCGAGGACCGGCAGGCCGGTCACCGTCATCAGCACGCCGTTGATGTCCTGGGTCAGATTGCCGGCTCGCGTATAGGCCTCGCTGCCATCGCGGGCGCGCACGGCGATGAAGCCGGGGCCGTTGATGGCCAGGTCCAGTTCGTTGCCGGTCAGTTCGATGGCGCCTTCCCCGAAATGGGTGCCCGGCCTTTCGGTCATCGCGTAGACCCGTGACGGGTGTCCCGGGCCGAAGACCGGCATCGCCCGCATCGCCTCGAAATCGGCGCGGAATCCCGTCGTCGCCGCATTGGCAAGGTTGTTGGCGCTGGCGGCCTGCGCCGCCAGCATCTGCCGCGCCCCGGTCATCGCCAGATAGAGCATGCGATCCATGATCGTTACCTTTCAGTGTCCGGTGCCGCGAACGCCTAGCGGATGTTGATCACCGCCTGGGTGACCTGGTTGGCGGTGCTGATCACCTGCGTGTTCGCCTGGAAATTGCGCTGGGCGATGATCATCTTCACCAGTTCCTCGGAGAGATCGACGTTCGACTCCTCCAGGGCGCCGGACTGGATCAGGCCCAGACTCGACGAACCGGGACCGGCGATCAGCGCCGCGCCCGAACCGAAGGTCTCCGCCCAGTTGTTGTCGCCGAGCTGCTGCAGCCCCTGCGGGTTCGAGAAGTTGGCGAGCGCCACCTGGCCCTGGACCGCCGACTGGCCGTTGGTGAAGCGCGCGAAGATGACGCCGGTGTTGTCGACGTCGAGACCCGACAGTCGTCCCGTGGTGAAGCCATCCTGGGTCAGCCGATTGACGCTGAAGGGGCTGCCGAACTGCGTGGCGGTGCCATAGTCGAGCGTCAGCGTGATGGCAGCCGCGCCGGCCGGGGTGAACGCCGGGGCGGTCAGTGTGCCGCCGGCCGGGGTCGTCAGCGCGCCGGCGGTGTTGAAGGCCAGGGTGTCCGGGCCGTCGACCGCGGCGCCATCCACGTAGAGGTGGGTCTCCCAGGTATTGGCCGCCGTCTTGCGGTAATACATGGTCGCCAGATGCGAGTTGCCGAGCGAGTCGTAGATGGTGGTCGAGGTGGCGTTGTTGTAACTCGTCGTGTCGGCCGGATTGAAGGCCGGGACCGGGGCAATGGACGCGGCATCGAGATTGATGCCGACTTCGATGGCGGCGGTCGCCTGCGGCGGGATATCGGCGGTCGAGATCTGCATCGGGCCGGTGGCGCCGCTGATGGCGCCGGTCGCATCCGCCTGGAAGACGACCAGCTTCTGGCTCTGGGCGTTGACCACGAAACCGTCGCGATCGAGACCAAAGGCG
>Ga0233425_10002598_pt1 | contig 34977 bp, 26 predicted proteins | sample Watercolumn_Towu_2_FD_181712 | JGI IMG/M metagenome (GOLD analysis project Ga0233425, IMG submission 181712) | Freshwater microbial communities from Lake Towuti, South Sulawesi, Indonesia - Watercolumn_Towuti2014_140_MG | ecosystem: Environmental > Aquatic > Freshwater > Lake | place...
CCATGCGCGCAAGGGATAGCGTTCGATGCCCATCAGTTCCCGATCTGGCAGTGGCAATTCGCCCAGATCGCGGGTCAGGGGGCGATCCGCGTTGCGTCGCGGTCCATCCGCCGCACGCCACGCGAGGCCTAGGATGGATGAGTGGTCCGTCTCGCCTCGGGCAAGGGCATCGAGGAGTTCACGAGCACTCAGTTCGCCTTCGCCGAAGACTACGAAATCCGCGGCCGGTTCTTCGGCCAACGTCTCCGCAGGAAAGATGGTGACGTGCGGTCCGCCGAGCAGGATCGGGATCGTGGGCGCCGCCCGCTTGAAGGCCTGTGCCAGTTCACAGCACACGTGGTAAAGGTGCGTCCAGGTGGTGATCCCGATGATCTCGGGATTCCCCGAGAGCACCTGCGAAACGATGTCCTGAATGGAAGCTTCGGGGTGTAACCCAAAGTCATGGATCGCGACCTCATGTCCGCGGTCTTTCACCGCCGCCGCCACATAGCCGAGGCCGAGTGGCGGATACGAGTTGACCATGACATCCCAAGGTGGTGCTACGAGGGCAAGACGCATGTGAGCTTTGGTGCACTCCGTGACGCGCACGGCCTTTCCTCAGTGCCGCGCTTCAAAGTATAAACCGCAACCGAGGAGCGCGCGTTGTCGACTTTCTCTCTACTTCACTGGGTGCCGGTTCCGTGGCCCCACTTGGAGAATCCCTATCTAACTCAGTTGGGGTCGGCACTCTCAAGGGCAGGCTGTGTTGCGCCTACGACCAAGAGACCCCATGCGGTACTCGAAAACTCTCCCGCCGTGCTGCATTTGCACTGGCTTTGGTTGAACAAGGATCCACTGCGCAACCTGCTGCGCAAGCGCGAAATCGAGGATTTACTGCGCACCTGCGCCAACCACAGCGTGCCTGTGGTTTGGACGATGCACAACGCGACCCCCCACGAATCGAGCGGACTTTCGAACAAACTCTGGCACCACGTCTGGCCGCGCATCGACGGCATCATCGTGCACTCCGCCGCGAGCGTCGGCCACGCAGAGTCGGTCAACAAACATGCCCGCGTGCGCGTCATTCCCCATGGCCCGCTCGCGACGGCCTACGCTGAGGTTGCAGAACGCACCGCAGCGCGCCAGTTGCTGGGCCTTCCGCAACGGCCAACTCTCCTGTGCTTCGGACAAATGCGTGCCTACCGGGGCGTGCCTGACCTGCTTGCAGCCTTTCGTCGCGTCGCCGCGGATGCAACCCTCTTGATCGCCGGCGACTGCCAAGATGGATCACTTCGACGACAGATTGAGCTGATGGCCAAAGAAGACCCACGCGTTCACGCCATCCTCGAACGCGTTCCGGACGAGCTCGTACCGCAAGTCTTCGGAGCAGCGGACTGGGTTGCACTGCCCTACCGCGCGGCCACGACTTCCGGCGTTGCGAATCTCGCCCTCGGAATGAAGCGACCGCTGATCCTGCCCGACATCGCTGCGTTGCGCGATGGCATCCCTTCCCGCCTGTTGGCCATCTTCCGTGCAGGTGAACCGCTCGATAACGCCCTAGCCGAAGTCCTCCAGCGCACACCGCCTTGCGCAGATGAGTTTCCAGTACAACCCACATGGGACGAAGTGGCCCTCGAACACCGCCGCTTCTTCGACGAACTCAGGCGTACGTGCAGCTAGTGGAGACTCTCGACGCGGAAGGGTGCCTACGCGCTGCGGCGCTGATCTGCAATCCTTAGAGACGCCGCAAACATCAGCACTGCACTGACAGCCAGCACGGCCACGGAAGTGGGCACCATGCTGCCGCGCTGCAGCATCTCGCCCGGGTCGTACCAACCCAATGGAGAGAAGTACTTGATGGCATCCCAACCTTTCATGGCATGAGAGGTGAAGTCCAAGACGAAAGAGATCGCCACCACCAGCACGTAGGTTCTCAACGCCTTCGCACCATCACTAGCCCACGTACCGATCAGGATGCCCAATGCCATGAGCCATGCAGCCAACAGCCCCAATTGCAGGGCCATGCATTCATAGATCGCGAAGGGCAAGTCTCCCGTCTCACCCACCAGCGCGGCGCCGAGGCAAGTGCCCAACAACGGGCCGTGGCCAAAACAAAGCGCCACAGGCAGGGCTGCGCGCAGCACGCCCCACAGCAATCCACGCCGTGTGAGGCGCGTCACCAACAGGATTTCGAGCCCGCCACGGCCGCGTTCACCGGCAAGAATCGGCAGCGTCAGCACCGCCATGGCCACCGCGCACGACAGCAAGGACAACGGATGCTGGAAGGGAATCATGAACGCCCCTTCCGGCGTGAAGATGTCCACATCGGCGACATCCGTGCGCACAAAGTGCCGGAGCCGCGTCAACACGGGGCGCAGGACTTCGCGCTCCTTCGACCACACTGGCCACGCTAGGCCATTGATGGTGCCCACCAACAACGGCAGCAGGATGGCCAGCATCAGGCCCACCCGCGCGCGCCGCCAGACCCAACCTGCGATGTGCCCGCTCATGCCGCTGTTTCTCCCAACGCCCGAAACAGCTCCTCCAAGCCGGGATCTTCAATGTTCACGGCGGCGGGATTCGAGTCCGCAAGTTCACGCAAGAGCACCGAGTCGACGCGCGGTGCAATCCACTCGCGGGTCGTTCCATCGGTAGAGAGCACACGCACCCGCCGCGGCAATCTCGCCGACAGGTCTCCCATGCTCGTCGTAGAGAGCACGCGCCCATGGTGAATCAAAGTGATGCGGTCCGCGACCGACTCCACCTCCTCCAACACGTGTGAAGACAAGAGAATGCCTTTGCCCTCGCTGCGCAAGATGCGCAATTGCGCCAAGAAACGCGCGCGCACAATGGGATCCAAGGCATTGGTTGGTTCGTCGAGCAGCAGCAGATCCGGGTCGTGCTGCAGCGCAGCCACGATGGCCACGGCTTGGCGCATACCGGCTGAGAGCGATCCCACGGGGCGCCGCAGCACCGCATCACTCAGTCCGAAGATGGAGAGGAGCTCCGCTCTGCGCGAACGTGACGCGCCGCTCAGGGCCAGCAAGAAATCCAAGAGCTCCTGCGCGCGCATGAACGGAAAGAGTGCATTCTCGCCGCGTAACCAACCCACGCGCCCGCGCCAGGCGTCTCCCTCGGCCCCAACAACCGCTCCGAACAAGCGGACGTCTCCGGCATCTGGGCGCTGAAGATCCATCAAGACGCGCAAGGTCGTGGTCTTGCCCGCGCCATTGGGTCCGAGAAAGGCATGCACCTCCCCCTCGCTGACCGTGAGGCCCACGTCATCCAACACACGCGTGCCACCGAGAGAGACACACAGGCCTCGTGCCTCAACGAGTGGCCTTGCCGTCATCAGCGGCATTCTTCGTGCCTCGGCGGCTCAGCCAACGCACGCACACCTCGCACGGCGACTCGCCACGTATAGAGCGCGAACAAGAGACCGAACGAACTCACCAGTGCAGCGTTCAGCGTGCCGAGGCTCTCCGCGAGGCTTGGGCTGTCCATGAGAAACGCCTCTAAGACCTCGAGATTGGCATCGGATTCTCCGGCCATTCTCTCGTTCAAGAACAACTGCAAGACCAGCCACAGTGCTGCCGCAAAAAGCAACTTGTCTGCGTTGGAGGCCAACTCTCGCCAATGCGCGTGCGCGGCACTTTCTGGTGCGAGGCGCACAGCGCGCGCACGAGCAAGATGCGCAAGCAACCAGCCCGTCCACAAGGGCGTGAGCAAACAGCCAACGGCCATGCCGAACGCAGCGCGACCGCGGCTCAGAATGCCCGCGACGCCATCGCGCTCGGCGTCGGAAACCAGAGCCAGCACCCAAGCCACCTGCACACCGAAGAGAAACAGCCCCCAGCCGAGCAGAGCGGTGCGCAGGCCCCAGCCCGTGGCAAAAAAAGGCACGCAGGCCATGACCACGCCATCCACGAGAATGGTCGCGAAGAACAGCCAGTGCACAGGAGCGATGGATCGTTGCGGGCTAGCTTCGGTGTTCATGGTGGCGTTGCTTGGGACGATAGCCGACCGCGGCCTATGATGCCGTCATGACGACCGCCCAAGGAGTCTTCCTGTGTCTGCTGCTGATTGCGAACCTAGTTGGCGCGCAGGATCTCGTAATCCTCGGGCCGGTGCGGACTGCCGATGAAGCGCGTCCGCGAGCCAACGCCCTCGTCGTGAAGCGCGGCATCGTGACCAGCCTTTCGCGTGCAGACGCAGAGGCCGCGGCACTTCTGCCAGACATGCGGGTGCTGCGTGTTCCACCAGGTGGCATCGCCATGCCGGGCATCGTGGAGTCCCACGCTCACCTCCTTGCCGTCGGCCGCGCGCTGCGAGAACTCGATCTCTCCGGCACGGACAGCCTTGCGCAGGCGCTCGACCTGATCCGTCGCCATTGTGCGCAACTGCCTCCCGGCGGCGTGCTCGAGGGGCGCGGCTGGAATCAGGAGCTCTGGAAGGAGAAGCGCTTTCCCACCGCGAAGGAGCTATCTGCGGTCACCGGCGACCATCCTGCGCTCCTGACGCGAGTGGATGGCCACGCGATTTGGGTCAACGACCTCGTCTTGCGTGCTGCGAGCATCAACGCCACCACCCCCAATCCCGAGGGCGGCGAGATTGTGCGAACGGACGCCAACGAGCCTAGTGGCGTTCTCGTGGACAACGCCATGTCCCTCGTGGACGCGACGCGCTCCCGCTCTAGCAACACGATCTTCACGGACTTCAAAGCCGCCGAACGGCGCTGCTTCGAGGAGGGCATCACCACTCTTGTCGATGCCGGCGAATCGATTGAGAACCTCAATCTGCTCGGTGCGTTGTATGCCGCAGGTAAGGCAGATCTGCGCGTGGCCTCCATGGTGTCCATCAACTCGGAGGCTGATCTCGCGTTGGTGCTCGGGCGCCCCCCGAGCCTTGGGCTTTACGACGGACGCGTGAACGTGAGCATGGTGAAGCTCTACGCAGATGGAGCACTCGGATCGCGGGGAGCATGGCTCTTGGAGCCCTACACGGATCGTCCAGATCACTGCGGCTTTCCCGTGCTCGCGCCTCAGTTTCTGCGCAAGGCCATCCCACAACTCATGCGCGCAGGCTGGCAAGTTTGTGTGCATTGCATCGGCGATCGTGCAGTGCGTGAGACCCTCGACGCGATGGAAGAGGGACTGAGCCAACTCGATCCTCGTCAACGCGCCAGCGCGCGACCGCGCATTGAACATGCACAGCACATCGCCACGGAGGACCAGCGCCGCTTCAAGGACCTCGGGGTGATCGCCTCCATGCAACCCTGCCATGCCACCAGCGATGGGCAATGGGCCGGAGAGCGTCTCGGAGCTCAGCGCATGCAAAGCGGGGCCTATGTCTGGCGCAATCTCCTATCGAGCGGAGCATCCATCGTGGCCGGAACTGATGCCCCGGTGGAATCGCTCTCCCCTTGGCGAAACTTTGATGCGGCCGTGACCCGTCGCATGGCCAACGGCCAGCAGCTCACTCCGGAGCAGTGCTTCTCGCGCGGCGAAGCGTTGCTCGCGTTCACAACTCACGGAGCCAAAGCGGCGCGGTTCGAAAGCATCACTGGACTACTGCGCCCGGGGATGGCTGGCGATGTCATCGTCCTCGACCGCGACCCGCTCACGGTTGAGGCCACTGCGATCGGTGGCACCCGAGTCATCGCAACAGTGCTCGCTGGGCGCGTGGTCCACGAGAGCCCCTAAGCGACGCCGATCTCCCCTAGCACCACGCTGATGTTGTCGCGGCCGCCTGCGGCGTTCGCCGCATCCACGAGCTTGTTGGCCAACTGCTCCAATGGGCCGCCGGCGCGCATGATGGCCTCAAGTTCGTCGGGCTGAAGCATGTCGTGCAAACCATCGCTGCATAGCAACCAACGATCGCCGGCATGACTCTCATACACTTTGACATCAGGACGGACTTGCTCGTGTGTCCCGATGGCTTGCGTGATGATGTTGCGCTCTGTACTGAGCCGCGCTTCCGCTGCGGTCATGAGCTGATCTTTCACACGCGCCGCCACCACCGAGTGGTCTTCGGTCATTTGCAGGAGTTTCCCATCCCGCAACCGATAGGCGCGACTGTCTCCCACATGTGCCACTAGGACTTGATGGGAGAGCTGGACGAGACACACCAAGGTTGTGCCCATGTCGCGGTACTGATCGTTTTCGCGCGCGAAGGCGTGCACGCGCTCATTCACTCCGCGAACCCACTCGTCCACGAGATTCACCATGGCTGCGGCCTGCTCGTCCCGTTCAAGCCGCTCCATGTATCGCGGCATGCCGCTTTGGATCGCCTGTGAGAAATTCTCCACTGCGAGCCGCGCCGCTACTTCTCCGAAGGACCGACCACCCATGCCGTCACAGAGCACGGCAAAGCCGCCAGTCTCGTTCGCGAGCAGGGCGTCCTCGTTCTCCTTGCGGCGGCGACCACAGTCTGTGCGACTTACGAAGCGCATGTGCGGGAGATCATACGGGCGAAGTGCCGGACGTGGCACTGCCAAGTTGCAGAGGTCGGGCACGCGGCGGCGGACGCAATGCCATGCGCACCGAACGCAGGGCGTAATGCGCCGAGATGCCGAGGTAGACCAGCCAATTCACGAAGAACGGGTAGCGATCCACCAAATGTTTGCGGTGAAAGAGAAACATGCTGCGGTGGAAATGCCAGTTCATGCGCTGAGGTTCACCGCTGGTGGATGCGCCCTTGTGGTGCACCACATGCACATCACCGATGTACCAGATGCTCTTTCCAGCGCGACGGATCCGCCAACACCAGTCCAAGTCTTCGCCATACATGAAGAAATCTTCGTCCAGCCCCCCGCTGAGTTCGAGGACTTCGCGGCGCACCAACATGAATGCCCCCACGATGGACTCGACCTCGTATCGGCCGCAAGGGTCTTCGTAAGTCCGGCGGTAGGAACCCAACGTGCGGCTCTTGGGGAACAAGCGATCCAAGGAAAGGATGCGTGCGAGGGCAGACAATGGCGTTGGAAACGAACGTCGGCAGGCTTCATCCAGCGTCCCGTCAGGGCGAAGGATGCGACAACCGAGGACGCCAGCTTCAGGGTGCTCGGCCAAGATGCCAAGCAGACAACGGAGGGTCTCAGGCGGGACAAGAGTGTCGGGATTGAGGAGCAACACAGCCGCACCGCGCGCCCGTGCGAGAGCTCGATTGTTCGCGCGACTGAAGCCCTCGTTGGCGTCATTGCGCAACATGGCCACTTCAGGGAAACACTCCTCCACCATGGTCGCAGAGCCGTCGGTGGAATTGTTGTCCACCACCAACACTTCGGCCTGCAAACCATTTGTCGCAGTGCGCACGCTCTCTAGACACGCGCGCAGGAACTCGCGCGTGTTGTAGCTCGCGACCACAATGCTGAGAGCGCAACTCTCGCTCATGGCTTCACTTTGCCCGGCGCTGGCGACGGCGCAAGCTCCCCGGCAGCAAACTCAGAGCCCGCGGCACACCGCCGAGAGTGCGCGGCTCGCAGCAGAGCATCCACAACAAGAGGAGCACTTCCGCAGCAAGAAGCACTGGCAGGCGCACGAGAAACCCCAGCGGGCTAGCGTTTTTTGCAATGTACTGCCAGCGGTTACCGAAGCTCATTTGGCGCAACCACGTGGGCACGGCTCGTCGAGCGCCTTCCTTCCAACCGCGCTCATGCACGGCTAGCGCGCGAGGCTCGTAATGAACTCGGAACCCCATGCGCCGGAGCCGCCAACCAAGGTCAACGTCCTCTTTGTAAGCAAAGAACCGCTCGTCGAGCACCTCGCGTCCCAGTTCACGCACCTGCTCAAGCGCGCTCCTCTTGAACAGCGCCGCGGCCATGCAAGCTGCATCCACATCCTCGGCAACCATGTAGAGCCCCAGAGCAGGCTGCCCCATGCCGCGATCTCGCGCACGCCAGAGCCAATTCATCCGCACTCCACCACTGTCGAGGGTCTTCTCATCGGGCCGCAGGATGCGCAGCGCGACCGCGCCCCGCCCCACATCCGCCATGAGCGCCGCGAGAGCTGTCGCGACCGAACCTGCGAGCACGCGCGCATCAGGATTCAGAGCGAGCACAAACTCCCCGCGACTCGCAGCAAGGCCCTGATTGAATGCCGCGGCAAAGCCTCGGTTCTCTAGATTGCAGATCACGCGCGTGCCTGCGGGCCAGCCGAGGGAACTGCTCGCAACTCCATTGAGAACGAGAATGAGCTCGGCCTCAGGGCATTGAGCCTGCACCGACTGCAGCGCCATCGCCGCCCCCGGATCTTCACCGAGGGCGACCACGATGACACTGAGCGTCATGCCTTACTGAGACCTCTCAGTTCACAGGAATGTGAATGAAAGATGTGGTCTGAGCTGCACCGAGTGCGTCAGCCCCACCGGCGTGGAGCACCGAACCGTCGCGCAACAAGCAGCCGTATTGACCGCCCATGGGAATCGGCAACGCGGCTTGGGCAATGAGCGCCGTGCCGACGTAGCGCGCGACGCTACTCAGTGCACCAAAGGTCTGGGCAACGAAGTCCCCAGTCATTCCGCCGGAAATCTCGAGGGCGCCGTTGCGCAGCACAACGAGCGTCGGCACAGCGCAAGCGCCGGCGAGATTCGGCCCTGCGGCGAACGTGGAGCCACTCAACACACGCGTGGTGTTTGAGATCGCAGGAATGAGCGCCGAGAGCACACCGGCAGCCACAAACACGCGCCCGTCTGGCAGCGTGGCAGCCGAGTGAAACGCGCGTCCCGTTCCGATGGATGGCCCTGCGGTGAAGTTGTTGGTGGCGGGGTCGTAATAGGACGTCGTCGCAGTGAAGGTGATGGTGGTGATGCCAAAGAACGTCGACGTCCCGCTAATGCCGCTAGTGATCAGCGCGCGCCCGTCATTCAACCGCACCGCCGCGGCACCGAAGCGCTTCGCTGCCATGACGTTGTTGACTGGCATCCACGTGTTCGCCGCGGGGTCATAGACGGCACCTGTTTCCAATGCGGCATTCAAGACGGAAGTGAAGGTGCCGCCCACGGGAATCACGAAGTTGTTGCCACCACCCGCGACCAGCACCTTGCCGTTGCCCAACAGCGTCGCGGTGTGTCCTGCTCTCGGAGCAGGCATCGGTGCCGCAGCACTGATGGTGTTCGTCACCGGGTCATAGATTTCGCAGCTGTCCAGGGTGACGCTGTTCGTCGAAACACCGCCAGCGATCAACACGCGGCCGTCGTTCAGCACTGTGGCCGTGTGATAGCCGCGGTCCGCACTGAGCGCAGGGCCTGCGCTGTAGGTGCGCGTCACCGGCTCAAAAATCTCTGTGCTGGCGTTGCCAGAAGGTGCCGTCAGCGATCCGCCACCTCCGCCCGTGAGGAATGCGCGTCCATCCTTGAGCGTCACCGCTGCGCCAAGTGCGCGGGCTGCGCCCATGGACTGCACAGGCACGTAGCTGTCTTGCGCAGCGAACTGCACACGCAAACCCTCGGTGAGCGCTAGCCCGAAGGGCGCCGTTGCATCACCGACCACTCCTTGCATGAATGCCAAGATGCCGAGGAAAGCGGGATCGTTGGGAATGCCGAACGGCAGCGCAGCTTGTCCCTGCGAGTTCAAGGGCAGCGATGCAAACTGCGTGAGGGTTGCAGCATCCAAACACACGGTTCCGAATCCCGGAACCGGCATAGGGCCTGGAGTCGCCGCGACAAAGAGCATCGCCGGTGCACCGGGGTTGCCGCTGACCGTGATGGTGACCACGCTGCCCAAGGCCATGGGCGAACTCGACAGGTGCCCAGCCCCAAAGTTCCCCTGACACTGAGCCGAAGCGAGGCCTCCAAGGGCCAGAACTGCGAAGGCGAGTTGCAGATGGATACGCATGATGATGCTCCTCACAGCAAGCGGTCTAATGGAGTGGGAGTCTATCCCGTCCCCACCATCCAGTTCCATGGCCCGGGAAGGCTCAATCCGGAGAAAGTAGCCCCTCCGCGCGGGCCCAGCCCACGGTCGCGCGCAAGCCATCCTCTAGGGATGTGTCGAAAAAGCCGGGCAGGAGCGCCTCAAATCGGCTGCTGTCTGCAACCCAGCCTTCAGCCTGCACCTCGCGCCACTTGTCGAGGTTGAGGATCGGGGGCCTCTTCTTGAGCTTGCCTGCAACACTGCCCGCTAACGCTGCCGACCACGTCACGAACGAGGGCAGCTTCACGGTGATCGGCCGGCGAGCGGTGGCTACTGCCATGGCGGCGATGAGAGCAGCGTGGGTGACTGGCGCACTGCTTCCCACGTTGAAGCTCAACCCGTGAGTCCGCGGGTCGGCTGCGCAACCTGCGATGGCATTTGCCAAATCCGGCCCGTAGGCATAGCTGTACGACCGCATTGGACCTGCGGGCATGAGCGCAATCCCCCGCGCCACACCGCGCACGATTCCTAGGACATCCTTGTCATAGGGACCATAGACCATGGGCGGACGCAGCACCGTGCCCGAGGCGAGAACGCCGCGCTGCACGGCCTCCCAGAGTGCCCTCTCCCCTGCCAGCTTCGAACGTCCGTAGGCGGAAACCGGTTGCGCAAGAGAGTCATCGCGGCGCGGCAAACTCGGCGTGCCCGGCCCCATGGCCGCAAGGGAACTGATGAGAACGCAGTGGGCCCCTTGCGGAAGCCCTTCCGCCACGCGCACGACGCCTTGGGCATTCGCCTTCATGGCCTGAGCTTCGTTGCGCGCCCGAGTCAGCCCTGCAAGGTGAATACACGTGTCACAGCCTTCGGACGCGCGCTTGAGTGACTCCACATCATCGAGGTCGCCACGCTGCGGCTCGGCGCCGTCCCTTAGCGCAACCTGCGCCTGAGCTGCGCTTCTCACCAACGCCCGCACATGAAGCCCTTGCCTCGTCATGACTTGCACAAGATGGCGCCCGATGAATCCCGTGGCGCCTGTAATGAGAACTGTTCGCATGAGGTTTATGTGGTCTTCACATCCGCCGTGAGAATGATAAAACGTCGGCCACGGTTGCCCGGGCTCTCGTTGACGAGAAGCCTTTGGAGGCCAGCCCGGGCTGAGGTGGACCCCAAGGGTGCCGCCAGGCACGTACGAGACAAACTTGCCTGCCTAGCGCCACCCGCTCCCATGGGTCGCGCCAAGGCGGGCTACGGACATCCTTGTGGACCTCTTCGAGAAGTGCGAACGCTTCACCCGCGCTAAGGACCTGATGGCCATGGGGATCTACCCCTACTTCAGGGCCATCGGCAAGCACGACTGCACCCGCGCCACCATCCATGGCCGCGAGGTGATCATGATCGGGTCCAACAACTACCTCGGTCTGACCCACGATCCCCGAGTCATTGAGGCCGCGGTCAAGGCGACCGAGCAATACGGCTCCTCTTGCACCGGTTCCCGTTTCCTCAATGGCACCTTGGAGTTGCACGAGGAACTCGAATCGCGGCTCGCCCGCTTCATGGGCATGGAATCGGCAGCGGTGTTCTCCACCGGTTTCATGGTGAACCTCGGGGTGCTCGCGAGCCTCGTCAGCAAGGGCGATGTTGTTTTTTGCGATCGCGAGAATCACGCTTCGATTCTTGACGGCGCCCGACTCGCGTTCGGCGAGACCCGCAAATACCGCCACGACGACCTGAGCGAACTCGAGCGCATGCTCGCCGAGACGCCCAAGTCGGCAGGCAAGCTCATTGTGGTGGACGGTGTGTTCAGCATGAACGGCACCATCTCGGATCTGCCGGGAGTCGTGAAACTCGCACGGCAATACGGCGCCCGAGTGATGGTGGATGATGCCCACGGGATCGGCGTTCTCGGGGCCAAGGGGCGTGGAACTGCGGAGCACTTCGGACTGCTCGACGACCCCGCCGGCGGTGTGGATTTGGTGATGGGCACGTTCTCGAAGTCCCTCGCCAGCATCGGCGGCTTCATCGCGGGACGAGCTGACGTGATCCACTACGTGAAGCACACCGCTCGTGCGTTGATCTTCTCCGCTTCACCCACGCCGGGCAACACCGCTGCGGCGCTCGCGGCTCTCGACATCATCGAGGCCGAACCGTGGCGCATGCGCCGGCTTGCTGAGATCAGTGCGCACGTGCGCCGCGAATTCAATGCCATGGGCTACGACACGCTCGGATCCGAAACGCCCATCGTGCCCGTCCTCATCGGCAGCGACGAAGACACCTTCGCGTTCTGGAAACAACTCGACCAAATGGGAGTGTTCGCGAATCCCGTGGTTCCACCGGGCACTCCAGTGGGCAAGGGGCTGATTCGGACTTCCTACATGGCCACTCACCGCGATGAAGAAATCGCGAAGGTGCTCGAAGTCTTCAGCACCTTGGCCAAGTCTCGGAAGACCATTCCGAACAAGACCGCCTGCGCGCGTGAAGCGTGAGCTCTGCGCTCCGCATCCAAGCCGTTCGCAGTGCGCAAGATCGAAGTGCCTTTATTGAGTTCCCGAAGCGCCTCCATGCCGCGGACCCGCATTGGGTTGCACCCCTCAACCGCGATTTGCAGCAGCTCCTAACCCCGGGCAAGCACCCGTTTCATGCCGAAGGCAGGATCGAAGCATTTCTCGCTCTATCAGGACAGCGCGTCGTTGGACGGATCGCAGCCATCCGCAATCCAGCTCATGAGCGGCACTGGTCCGAAGACGTGCACTTCTTCGGGTTCTTCGAGAGTGAGAACGACCCCGCCGTTGCCCAAGCGCTCGTCGGTGCCGTAGCCGAGCGAACAGAAGGGCGCCGGCTGCTGCGCGGCCCGTTCTCCCCTAGCACCAACTACGAATGTGGCGTGCTGGTGGATGGTCAAGCGGGTCGCCCCGCGTTGATGATGCCGCACAATCCCCCGTGGTATGGGACTCTCCTTGAGAGCACCGGACTTCGCCCGCGCATGGACCTGCTCGCGTTCGAGTTCTTGAACGAGAGTGTGGACCTCGCCCGTTGGCAACGCATCGCAACGCTCATCCGCAAACGCGAGAACGTCAGCCTGCGCCCGTTCAACATGAGTGAGTTCCCGCGCGAGGTGGAACTCGTGCAGCGCCTCTACCACGATGCGTGGCGAAGCAACTGGGGCTTCGTGCCCATGAGCCCCGCAGAGTTACGGGCCATGGCCCACGAACTGAAGCCCATCATTCGACCGGAGCTCGGCGCGTTCGTCATGCGCGGTGACGAAGCCGTGGCCTTTCAACTCGCGTTGCCGGACTACAACGAAGTCTTGCAGCGTCTGAAGGGGCGCCTATTTCCTACTGGTTTTCTGCGACTCTTGCTTTCCAAACGCCGCATCCGTCACATGCGCGTCATGCTCATGGGGGTCAGCGCTGCCCATCAACACCGCGGGCTCGATGTGCTCTTGTACGCAGACATCGCGGAGAAGGCTCGCACCTACGGCATCCTCAGCACCGAAGCATCGTGGATCCTCGAATCCAACACAGCCATGATCAACAGCATCACGCGCGGCGGCGGAACCTACAAACGCCGCTATCGCATCTACGAGACATCACTCAGCCATTGAGTCGCGCCCTACTTCCGCGGAGTGGCATTGGGCACGCGCCCTAGCGTCTTCTCGAGAGCAGCCTCGTTGTTCGGAGTGAAGTGGCCGTCGTGGTGAGAGATGCCGCCGCCTTCTTTGACGTTCATGATGCCGCAGGGGTCGTCTTCATCGTGACCGAGCCCCGCAAGATGCCCAATCTCGTGAGCTGCGGTCAAACCCATCGAGCCCGCAAAGCCCTCGACGAGTCGATAAAGGACATCGCGCCGCGTGCCAGTGACGTATGGGCCAGGCTCTTCGAGGATGCCGGTCAGCGTGCAGAGGTCGGCCGCATCTACGGGGCGCTCGAGTAATTCACGTTGCTCAAAAATCGTGCGCCGAATGAATGTCGAGTAGATCTCGCAGTAAGAGCCGTACGCGCGGCCACCCGCTTCAGGATCATCGCCAGCCACCTCACTCGGCCACACCCGTTTCGTCGGCAACTTGGCCGGCAAGCGCGACGCGAGGCTGATGGCAAAGCTCACGCCGGGCTTCGGCGTGCCGTCCATTTCCAATCCATACTTCTCGCCTGTGACTGAAAGCACGCGAGCCATCAGCTTCTCGCGCACGAGGTGGTCGATGACAGGCAATCGACCCTGAGTCGAGAGCTTGAGCTTTTCGAGATCCATCTCGATCGTTCGACGCTCGCCTTTCCCGTAGTGGAAGTGCGCGAGTTGGGTCTTCTCCTTCGGGACAAAACGCAGCGTGCTCCAGCGCGAGAAGGAGCCAAAGCCCCGCTGAGGGTCGTAGTTCTCCATCACGGGCTGCGGCCGATTTTCATCGAAGGCGTACATGGGCTTGAACTCGGCGGACTCCTGCCACCAAGGCATCAGGAGCAAGCGACGCCCATCGCTACCGCGCGTCGCAAGCCGAGTTCCGAAGCGCTGAGCGCTGCCCGTTTCCGGCAGGACGAGGCCTGCGGGCGCGAGTTGCTCCACCACGGCGTCGAAGGCGGCTAGACCAATCGCACTGCTACGGCCCGCGCGCTTCGTCCATCCGGCCAGCGCGGGGAGAGCCTTGAGAGCGTGATGCGTGGGCGGCGCGGGCCGCAAGATCAGCGAGCCTTCGACAAGCTGATGCTCCGGATCGTCAGGCGCAAAGGCATGGGTTCCACACAAGGCCACGAGTTGCGGGCGACTCGAATGAGCCACAGCGCAGACATTCTTGGCAGAGCGCGGCCCAGCCGCCACGAACACAGCGGTGATACCCGCCTGAACTGCCTTCTCTACGCGTCGCGCCAATGCGCCGCCGGATGGAATGGACTCAGGCCCTTCGATGCGTTTGAGCGGATCAATGGCCCTAGCCTTGGTCACGAAAGCCTGCGCGACATCGCGATCGCGCTTGTCGTTGCCTTGGAGGACTAGCACATCGTGATGAGCAAAGGGCTGACACAACCACCAAGCTCCGTCCGCGCCTTCATCCGCCGCAGGGAATTCACTCGCATCGCCAAGGCCGTGGCTGCCGAGATCCACAACGGGAACGGCGCGCTTCTTGCCAGCGCTCAACACAGCCTCGGTTCGCTCCCGCGACCCCGACACCAGCACTACGCGCACGCTGCTCGGCCAAGTCCCTTCAAGGGTCTTCACAGTCATGAAATCGTTCGCGGGCAGCTTGAGCGCCTCCAAGGCCGCGCGTGCGCCGGCTTCGGCAGCGGCACCGTCCGCATCTGGCTCTGTGACAAGCAGCACGCTCTGCGCGCACAGTGATCCGCACGCAAGCAACAAGAGCAAGAGCAAACTAGATCCAGCGCGATTCATAGCGGCGATGCATTCGCTCCAGCACCAGGAAACCAACCAGCGCCAGCAAGATGCCGGCAAAGACATCCACGACATAGTGATACCTGAGCCAAACGGTGGAGAGCACGATGCCGAGACACAGCGGCAGGAGCATCCAACCCGCGCAGCGCTTAGCCCTGAAAGCATAGACGAGACAGCAGATGGCTACGGCCACGTGCCCGCTAGGGAAGCAATCGAACTTGGTCACTTCGGCATTGAAGATCCACTCGCGGATGGCATCCGTTTGCCACACACCCGGCAACGGATCCGTGAAGGTGTGGCGAACCACCACGGGGATATCCACCGGCGACGGAGCGCCGAAGTTGTTGTGAATGTTCGGCCCTGAAGCCGGGAAGATGTGATAGCCAAGGTAACTGCCGTAGTACACGCCAAGGAGTGAGAACTGAGAACGAACCAGCGTGAGCGTGTCCGCGTGAATCAAGAGCAACACCACGGCTACGACCGGTGTGATCAAGTACAACGCATAGCACCACTGCAACACCTCCGTCGCCAGTGGATGCGCGAAGACTTCGATGGCCACGAGCGGGTCGCAGCCGAACAACGCGCGATCCCATGCAGCTAGGGTGCTCGCGTGGTCAGGTCCGGCGCGCGCCGCAATGAGCAACCCCACTTGGGTGAACGCGAGGGGCACCGTCACCATGCCGTGGATGAGTCGCAACATGGCGCCACGACGGTGCAGCTCGCGGGTGCTGTGCGCAATGGCCACCACTGCGGCCATGCTGCCAAGGTCGAAGGCCAGCCAGAGCGCAGCGTGCGGCGTCGCTTCCCAGCGCGCGACTTGCAAAAACGCATGCGCGCAGAGAAAAACGAGATTCAAAATGTCCGCGGGCCAGAGCACAGCCATGGGCTGCGCACTCTAGCCCATCAGGCGTGGATCACCTCTTCCATGCGCACCGCGCCATCTGCAGCGATCCAACGCACGGGTTTCTCCTCCAACTGGCTCAGCAGCACCACGGGCCTGCGCCACAGCGCCGCAATGTTCAGCAAGGTTGCATCCGCAAAGTCCGGCCGCAGGTCCTTGCCATGGTGGCGATGTTCCAGCAAGAGTTCGCCGCGATTCCCATGGTTGAGGTCAACCGCCTCGATCACAGGCGCGCCGCCATTGACGATGCTTTGAAGGAGTGTCTCTTTCACGGCACGGAAGTCAGTACTCACTTTCTCGCGCTTGCCGGTGCGCTGGTCACGACGCCAGACGAAGAGCTTCTGCCGATCGCAGAAGTCCTCGGTCAAGTAGGTGTCGAGGAAGGTGACGTCGTTGTGAATGCGGCGCACGCGGAACATCTCGTCCAAGCCGCGCCCCTCCCGCGTATCCCAAGTGGATTTCTTCGCGTAGTCGTCACAACGCTCCCACTCGATGCCGTGCTGGCCCTTGTTCCAACGCTCTTCGATATCCAAGAGCAGCTCGAGCCCGAGCTTGTAGGGGTTCAGTGAGCGGCCTTCGACCAGCGTGCCCGCAACCGTGTCGGCGTAGTCCACCACTTCGTCATCTGTGAGGATGTCGTCCACCATGAGCCGCCGGTGCCAATAGCTAGCCCAGCCCTCGTTCATGATCTTGGTGACACGCTGAGGTGCGAAGTAGAGCGCTTCGTCGTGCACGATGTGCAGCAGGTCCCATTCCCATCGCGCCAAGGGAGCGCGTTCCAGAAATAGCGCCATGATGTCGCGCCGCGGCCCACCAGGAAGTTTGCGCTCGGCCTCCACCTCGGCCGCGTGGCGCTGCCGCTTCTTTTCCATCCATTCCGGCGGATTGATGAACTCATCCATGTAGTCGCGGGAACGCAGACGGAAGTTGGGCTCGGTGGATTCGGAGTCGTCTTCACCACCCTGCGGCGGCGTGAATTGGCGGAGCGGCGGCGTCGCCTCCCCTAGTTGGCGGTAGTCGAGCAGATTCTCCAGAGAGAGCGCTCGGTCGAGGAAGGTCTCCACCGCATCCACGCCTTGGCGATCAATGATCCGCCGCACCTTGACGGCATGATTCGCCATGCGATCCATCATTTTGCGATCGGAATGCTGGAACCACGCGTTGTTCTTGAAGAAATCGCAGTGGCCATAGACATGGGCCATCACCAGCTTGTTGACTGTGAAACTGTTGCTCGACAGCAAGTAGGCGTAGCAAGGGTCGTTGTTGATGACGAGTTCGTAAATGCGCGAGAGTCCCCAGCGGCTGTGCTTGCGCAGGCGCTCGAATTCCATGCCGTGGCGCCAATGGGGATAGCGCGTGGGGAACCCCCCGTACGCCGCAATCTCGTCGAGCTGTTCTTCGCTCACCATCTCGAAGATGGTGTCGAAGCAAACGAGACCATGCTTCTTCGCGCTGTCGCGAATGCGTTCTTCCCAGGCGCGCAGGCTGGTTGGGAGATTCATCGGCCCTTCCCCAAGAAGTCGCGAATGGACGCGAGAATGCCTTCACGGTCGGCGATGGCGCTGGTCACGAGTCGCTCCTCACCCGGCAGCGATTGATCGAGGTCGCGCTTGAACTGCCCCGAGCCATAGGCCGAACGCACTTGTCCGTAGCAGAACAAATTGCATCGCGGCAACACCTCCGAGCGCAGCATGTCCACACAGGTGGATGTGTCCTTGCTGCTCCAGTTGTCGCCGTCAGAGAAATGAAAAGGATAGATGTTCCACTCGCCCGATCCGAAGCGGGACTTCATCACCTCGAGGCACAGTTGATAGGCGCTGGAGATCTTGGTCCCGCCGCTTTCACGCAAGTGATAGAAGTCGTGCTGCGATACCTCGCGAGCCACCGCGTCATGCACGATGTAGACCGTCTCGATGGACTTGTACTGGTGGCGCAACCAGGTGTCGATCCAGAAGGCCTCGATGCGCACGATTTCCTTCTGCTCAGTGCCCATGGAACCTGACACGTCCATCATGTGAATAATGACCGCCCGCGATTCCGGCTTGCGCCGCACCTGCGACGAGCGGTAGCGGCGGTCGTCGCGCACGGGAATGATGACGGGCTTGGCTGGGTCATAGAGCCCCGCGGCGATCTGGCGCTTGAGGGCTTCGCGATAAGTGCGTTTGAAATGGCGCAGAGACTCCGGCCCCACTCGCCGAATGCCGCTCCATCGTTGATGCTCGGCCGTGATGGACGCCTCGCCGCGCGGCCGAATGTCCGGCAGTTCGAGTTCTTCCCCAAGGATCTTGGCGAGCTCGTCGAGGCCCACCTCGACCTCAAGAATGTGCTGACCTTCGTCCTCGCCCGCTTCACCAGGCTGAGACTCGTCGCCCTCCCCATCGCCGCGTCCTACGCCATCTCCACTCCCGAAGGTGAAGTGCGGCAAGTCGATTTGCGGCACGGGAATACTCACCGCGCCGCGTTCTCCGCCGCCAATCAGATCGCCTGACGAGACGTAGCGCTTGAGGTCTCGCCGGATCGTGCCGTGCACGATCTGACGAAAACGGCGCTGATCTTTCTCGATAGGCCCAATCATTAGTTCTTCACATCTCCGCGCGCAAAGATGCTGGCCACGTAGTTGAGCACGTCCGTCGCCGACTCGTCGGTGTAGCCGAAGTTGGCGATCAGGCGCTTCTTGACCACGTCAATCTTTTCTTGCGTGGCGCGATCCACCATGTTGGAAAGCAAGCTAGTGAGCTTGATGGTGTCCTTCTGATCTTCGAAGAGCTTCAGCTCGAGCGCGCGATGGAGGCGCTCGTTGCTGCGGTAGTCGAAGACTTTGTTCTCCACCGCCAAGGCCCCGATGTAGTTCATGATCTCGCGCCGGAAGTCATCCTTCCTTGACTCGGGAATGTCAATCTTCTCCTCGATGGAGCGCATCAGGCGCTCATCCGGCGGATCCGCCTCACCCGTGAATGGGTTGCGGACACGCTCGCGCTGAGTGTGGGCCTTCACATTGTCGAGGTAATTGGCGCACAGGCGCTTGATGGCATCCTCGTCGGCGCTGATGGCCCGCTGCACTTCGTTCTTGACGATGTCGGTGTACTCCTCGCGCACCACCGCCAGCAGCTCGCGAAAGCGCTTTCTCTGGTCTTCGCCGGCGATCAGCGTGTGATGCCGCAGCCCTTCTTCGAGTTCATGGAAGAGCATGAACGGGTTGATGCAACGAGCACCGGTCTCCTTCACGAGGATGTTGGAGAGTTTGTCTTGGATGTAGCGCGGCGAAATGCCATCCATGCCCTCGCGCACCGTCTCGCGGCGCAATTCGTTGATGTTGTCTTCGGTGAAGCCCGGCAGCATCTTGCCGTTGTAGAGCTTGGCCTTCTGCAGCAAGGTGATGTTGGCCTTCTTCGGGTCCTCGAGACGCGTGAGCACAGCCCAGAGCGCGCCCATCTCGATGGTGTGTGGCGCGATGTGCTTCGCCTGCACCCGCGAGCTGCCAAAGTCGCGCTGATAGATGCGCACTTCGTTGCGCAACGTGCGGTTGTAGGGCACATCGATCCGCACCGTGCGATCGCGGAACGCCTCCATCAGCTCGTTGCTTTGGAGCTTCCGGTATTCCGGCTCGTTCGTGTGCCCGATGATCACTTCGTCAATGTCTGTCTGTGCAAACTTCTTCGACTTGATGGTGTGTTCCTGCGTCGCCCCGAGGAGGTCGTAGAGGAAGGCCACATCCAGCTTGAGGATCTCGATGAACTCGCACAGCCCGCGATTGGCGATGTTCAACTCGCCATCAAAGTTGAACGCGCGTGGATCGGAATCAGAGCCGTACTCTGCGATGCGGCGGTAGTTGATATCGCCTGTGAGCTCCGTGGAGTCCTGGTTCTTCTCGTCCTTGGGCTGGAATGTCCCAATGCCGCGACGGTCCTTCTCCGCCAGAGTGATGCGCCGCACCTTCACGTGCTCGAGCACCTTCGTCCAATCGCCCTCATGCTGCTGCAAGAAGTGATTGAAGTACCAGCGCGACACGGGATCGAGTCCGCCTTCGATGCGCAGCTTCCACGTGCGATCCAAGCGCGAGTTCAATTCCTCCACGATCGCGTCGCGGCAGTCTTCAGGGATGAGCTTCAGCGGCTCCTCGTTCATGGGGCTCGGCAGCTCAGTGCCGTCTTCAAGCATCCACGAGAAGGTGTAGAGCGCGCCTTCGTCGGTGCGGCTCCAGCGTTCAAGGCCACGCTTCAACAGACGCACAATGGTGCTCTTGGCGGAGCCCACAGGTCCGTGCAGAAGGATGATGCGCCTCTCCGGCCCATAGCCGTGAGCCGCAGCCTTGATGGTGTCCGCGAGACGCATCAGCGGCGCGTCAAGACCGTAGATCGAGTCACGACCGCTGCCCTCAGGGTCCGAGAAGAAGCGGTAGCGCACGCGCCGCTCTTTGTGCTCGGTGTACTCATCGAAACCAAAGGACATGAGCATGTCGTAGAGCCGCTGGAATGCGTTGCGAGCGACCCATGGGCGTTCGTACACCAGATCCAAATAGTCGCGGAAACTGCCTTCCCAGTTGAGATTCCGCCACGCCTTGCGATCCACGCCGCGTCCGGCCTTCTCGAGGAGTTTGTCAGCGTTGCCCATGTTCTGTCCTTTCTGCTGCGCGGCGCTGGCCGAGCAGCAGGTTGAGTGTGGATTGGAAGTCCGCCGGCAGCGGAGCTTGGAACTCCCTCCGCTTGCCATCAAAGGGATGTACGAATGAGAGCCGCGCGGCGTGTAGTGCTTGCCGCGCAAGGACGATTTCTTTGCCTGACGCACCAAGGTCGCAATGAAGCAGCTTTGCACGACGGCCGTAGGTGCTGTCGCAAACAATCGGGTGCCCGATGCTGGCCAAATGCACACGGATCTGATGCGTACGCCCCGTGCGCGGCCGGCAACGCACCAAGGTAAATCCGTGGAATCGCTCGAGGACTTCCCAACGAGTTTCCGCAGGCTTGCCTTCCTCGCGATCGACCACGATGCGCTCGCGATCGCGGCGGCTGCGCGCTAGTGGCAAGTCCACTTTCCCACCGTCGGCCTCGACGCGTCCCTCGACGAGGGCCAAGTACTCCTTGCCTGTGGTGCGCGCTTGGAACTGCGACGCCAACGCGTGGTGCGCGCGGTTCGTGCGTGCCACCACCATCACTCCACTGGTGTCCTTGTCGAGGCGATGCACGATGCCGAGCCGCTCGGTCCCGCCCGCGTCCGAGAGCTCATCGAATCGAAACGCGAGCGCGTTGGCCAAGGTGTTGTCGTGCTGCCCACTCCCCGGGTGCACGGTCAGCCCCGCGGGCTTGTCAATCACAATGATGGATGCGTCTTCGTGAATGACGCGGAAAGGAATGTCTTGTTTGGCAAGCTCCGCCGCGGGAAGAGCCACTTCCGCCACTCGCGCCTGCACCACGTCACCAGCGTTGAGTTTGTGCGCAGGCTTCGCCACACTGCCGTTGACGAGCACGCAGCCGCGAGCAATCAGTCCCTTCGCCAAAGTTCTGCTCGCACCCTCGAGGTGGCCATGCAACACGATGTCAAGCCGCAGCCCCGCCTCTTGTGCGTCCGCGGTGAATTGAAGGACTCGTTCGAGTGCGCCTTCGGACATCGGTTTCATCCCCAAGCGTCGGGTCCATCCTGACCCGCTGCACGGTGCAAGCGGTTGTCGATCCTACCTTTGCGTTCATGGATGGCCGCAAAGGCACTTCCAGCTCATCCTTTCGACAGCGCGCGCGTTGGTCCTTCGCACAATCCTAGGAGCCGTGCCGAGGAGTGCTTGCTCAACGGGAGACTGTCCAATAAAACGACACCGCCCGTGCGATCACGGGCACCCGCGAGGCGCGTTGCCAACCGCAAGGTTGAGCAAGGCCGCAGCAGCGATGCTGTGGGGGAAGGTGGTGAAATGCCACCGCGGACCCGCCACTGTGAGTGGGGACGAAAGCCGCGATGCCACTGCGGGCCTTGTGCCTGTGGGAAGGCGCGGCGAGTAGGCCGATCCACGAGCCAGGATATCCGCCTTGCGGGGGAACGCTTCCCGAGACTCTCGAGGTCGGAGTCTCAGCGCACACAGCGCATGTGGAGGCTCTCCGTCCCGGCCTCACGCTTCTAGCCGGCGCGGTCCGGCAAGGAGTTCTACTGTGCGCAAGCTTTGCCTCGTTCTACTCCCGTGTCTCGTACTGAGTCTGCAAGCTCAAGTCCTCGATGCATCGCTGACGGTTTCCGACGGCAATGCAGCCAGCGCCGATAACACCTTCGGCCTGTTGTTGGACGCGCCCTCGTCCAAGCTGTATGTGACGCTCTGCGGCACCCTCGCACCTTGGACCTCGCCACCGAGTACATGGGGCGGATGGAACAACAACGACGTAGCGCGCATCGACCTCGCAACGTTCAGCCAAGACGGCGTGGCGCCAGTCGGCCTCTTCCCCGAAGACATCGCCATCACCCGCCACCCCAACGGGCAAGCGCGTCACCTTTGGGTGAGCAACAGCACCGATGGCACAGTCACGCGCCTAAATCCCGATCTCTCTGCACCGCAGGCCATCATGCTCACTCCGCGCTGGGGCGGCAATTTCGCCAGCGTTTATCCCTTCGGCATCATTGCCTCCGCTGACAGCACACGGGTCTATGTCTCTGGGACTTCATGCGGCAACCTCGATGTCATCGACGCTGATCCAGCAAGCCCGAACTTCAGCACCGTGATCGCGACCATCGCGGTGCCCGACATGTGGGGTCGGCCGACCTGGATCAACTCCGCGACATTGGCCATCCCATTCACCACTTACAACTACGACCCCGTGGTGGGCTACGCCTCTTCGTCCATCACGGGCATCAAGCTCGTGAATGTGGTGACGGGCAACGTGACGGGCACCATCGCGACCGGCAGCGCCGTGACGTGGGCCTACCCAAGCATCACAGACATCGTGCTGACTCCCGCAGGGAAGATCATCGGCACGGTGGGCTACGGCTTGGCTCCGGAAATCGTCGAATTCGACCCGGCCACACTGAGCATTTCACGCAGCAGCCTCCTACCTGCGCTGACTGTCGGCCTAGGGCTGCATGGCATCACCATTGATCCGCAAGGCAAGACCCTCGCCCTTACGGACATGCTTGGGCACCAAGTGGTGTTCGTAGACGTAGCCACGCTGCAAGTGATCGGCACAGCTCCTACGGGTAATCTCTCTCAACCCAACGAGGTGCAGTATTCCCCGGACGGCAGCCGTCTGTATGTCAGCCTTCAAGGCATGCCCGTGGTGCAGAAGTGGCGCGCGTTGCCCGGCCACGAGCTCTCACTCTCGACGCCGATTGTGGCCACCGCCGGGCAGATGGCCACCTTCGCCCTCCGCAACCTCGAGGCCGGACTCAACGGCTACGTGTTCATGAGTCTTGGCGCTGGCCCCACGAACATCGGCGTGGGGACCGTCGCGCTCTCGTGGCCGTTCGATCTCCTGTTCGTCGCCAGCGGCAACCCCGTGGGCCACTCGGAAACCACCTTCGTGGTCCCGCAGGGCTTGGTCGGCCTGACCTTCTACTTCCAAGCCGCCACCGTGGATGCCGACGGGGGGCTTCGCATTTCGAATCCAGCCCAAGTCACCGTGTTCTGAGGGCTTGTGACGGTACTCGGGCGGGTGGCCACCCCCCTCCCGAGTCCTGTTGGCCGACACTGGACTCGCGCCGTACAATCAGGCGCACAAGATTCTCCAGGTCTCATGGTCGGTGAGGCCCGGGATCCACTGCGCGACTCGCAAGTGTGTCCACGCGAGTCGCTCGGGCTCCTGTTCTGGATTCATCACCCCTGATGCCCCAGATGGATTCGACCACGCTGAGGAGTTGAACTCAGCGCGTGCGATGTTGGATCCGGGGCGCCCATCCCGAGGGAAGCCGCGGCATATTTGAGTGGAGTGATTGCGTGATCAAGGCCGCTGCTTGCTGCACGTGGTTCGTGGTGGGTTTGTTCCTACTGCCGAGCTCAGTACTGCTCTCCCAAGACTCTCCTGAGCGCGCGAAGCTCAGGAAGGAACTGGACACTCTGGATGCTCAAGTCCGCCAAGAGGGCGAGCGCATTCAGAAGCGCAAGAAGGAAGTCGAGGCCGAGTGGCAGCGGCTCAACGCCGCAGATGTGCGCGCACGGCTTGCTGAGAAGCTCCAGCAGCTTGTTGGCTCGCAGCAAGAAAGCCTGCGTGGGCCCAATGCCGCAGACTGCCGCACTCAAATGCGGAAGGAGACCTTCTCACTCCTCAAGGAGAACGTCGGTCTCACCATCGCGGGCATGTTGGACGAAGACCTCGTCAACAATCTCTGCGATCGTTGGCTTGAGAGCGGGCGGATCGACAGCGCCAAGCTGCTCGACATGACCGTCACGGATGCCTTCGGCGAAGACGGTTTCGATAAGGCCTTCGAAGAGTTCATCAAACCTGCCATCGCGCGCTCTGGCCTCCAACTCATCAAGCGACGTGAAGAACTCGCGCAACGCATCGCCACGATGGACGAAGCAGAGGCCGCTCGCAAAGCGGGCGTGCTTCCCGGGATGCTCGCAGTGCCCGCTGGCACGTATCAAATCGGGATTTCGGAAAGCGAGTTGAAGAAGCTCGCCGACCGCATGAAATACGGTCAGAATCTCGACTCGCTGATCTTGCAATGGCGTTCCACTGAGGCGCATCAGGTGAAGCTTGAGCCCTATTTCATGGACCGCCACGAAGTCACTTGCGCATGGTGGCAGGCCTACCTCACCGAGAACCCGAAGGCCGCGGTGCCCATGAACTGGACCGGCGGGAAGATGCCCGAGGGCTGGGAACAGCGCCCCGTGACAGGCATCACCTTTGAGGATGCCGAAGCCTTCGCTCATTGGTGCGGCAGGCGCATCCCCACGGAGTTCGAGTGGGAAGCTGCGGCACGTTGGACCAAGGATCCAGCCAAGGATCCTCGCTTCTGGCCTTGGGGTGAATGGGATCGCGAACTGCGCTGCAATTACGAAGGCGCCACCAACCACGCAGGTCGGCGCGCGACACAAGCGAATCTGCCGCCCATGCTGCCTGTGGGAACCTTCCCAGGCGGTTCATCCGCCCTCGGATTCGAAGACCTCGCGGGCAATGCCTATGAGATGACGGCCTCGCCCTTTGAGCCATACAAGGGATTCAAAGGGGCGACGATCAACCGCCGACGGGTTTCCGCCGCAGACTTCAATTCCGATGAAATCTCGCTCCGTGGCGGCGATTGTGGCAAGCGCGACTTCATTGTCAGCACCTTTTCGCGCCTCGGTTTCCCGCGCAATCAGAAGGCCATGTGGGTCGGTTTCCGCACTGCGGCATCCGCTCTGCGCGGCAAGGACACCGTGGATTGGTTGACCCAAAAGGGCTCCATGACCTCCTGGCTCGTGGACTACGCCCCACTGCCGTCAGACACCATGGCTCGCCGCAGCCACGCGGAACTCGACACGAACAACTCCATGGCCATCGGTGCCCTGAGCAAGGGCGGCTGGAATGAAGCTGCTTCAACTCCCACCCGGGCGGAGTCCATCGCCATCGTGAACCGCATGACGCAAGAGTTCCGCGACTTCGCGACGCTGAAGCAATTCGCGCAGAGCGAGAAGTCGCGTCGCGTCATGATTGGATTCCTCCACACCGATCTGGATGTTGTGAGCCCACCCCTGCCCGCTGGCGACTACTTCGTGCACTGGCAAGCCTCGGCGACCATCGAGAATGGCCCGGAGTCCATCAATGATGCCACCGCGCGCTTGAAGTCCGGCGAGGATCTCCCACCCAATCGCAGCGTGCGTGTGCCCGACTGCTTCGTCTTCGAACGCCGCGGAGCCGCCAAGCCGTACTCGATCTACATCGACTCTTGGCCGCCGCCGGTGGTTGCGGATTCGCAAGGCACCCGCGTACTCGTTCAACCCGCCAAGGACCAGCTGGAATTGGTCTACTCCTTCGGCATCAAAGGACAGCCCAAGCTGAGCTTCACCATCACCTTCCCCATGAAGCTCAAGCCCGCAGAGAAGGACCAGTCGGGCAACATCACACGCGCCTCGGACGCAGCCGCACTGCGTTGATGGGGTGGAAGCCAGCGAGCAGCCGCTAACGCCGGCTGCTCACTTGCCCGCTGTGGGCACGTGGCGGAGAGACACATCCACTGCGCCGGGACCGCCCGTGTTGATCGCGTGCACCGCGATGAGATTCTGTCCGGGCTTCAGCGTTGCCGCGACTTCGTCACTCAGGGCAACGCTCACATACTGTCCGCCACTGTAGGGCACCTGGCCCACGGACACTCCGTTCACGAACACGAAGGCCGAGTCGTCCACGAGAAGCTCAAGGCGCCAGCGCCCGGACTCCAGCTGACCAAGGGAAAAGGTCTTTCGCAGCCAGATCTCTCGCGTGGTCCAAGGTGTGCGTCCGGGCACACGGCCAGCGGGCAATTCGCCGAACGGAGTCATGCCTTCTTTCCAAGTCATGTCCTTGAACGTCGGTGCTTCCCAGCCTCCGCCAGGATCCGCGGTGGTCCAACGCCATGACACTTTGGGGCTGTCTCGCCCGGCAGGCACTTGCACGGCAATCACGTCCTGCCGCACTGCTGAGGCGTCATCCGCATGAGGAGCAGGGAACAACTCCAACTCTTGCCAACCCGTGTAGCGATAGGTCCCCGCGTAGGTGCTCAAGATCGTGAGCTTGATCGTGCGCACCAGCGTCTTTGGGAAATTGATGGCGTGCTTGCGCTCCACGTCGTCACTCAACTCCACCACGAGCGGCGCTTCATTGTTGATCTTCAATTGGACACTGCGTGGGCGGGCAAACGCGTGGCGCTCCCCCGCGTAGCCTCGCGGCAGGCCTAGCTTCAACACGCTGGACTGAGCAGGACGAGCAAGACGCAGCGTCACGGTGGGCTGCGTGTCTGATTCCATGGCCAGCCAACATGTGGTCTGGCGACCATCTAGGGCTTTCGTAGCTGGATGTCCGTCGTGCTCTGAACTTGCAGCAATGGTCACCTGCTGGCCGCGCAAGAGATTGGTGCGCGCATCGCGACGAGCTTCGCCGTGCCGCTTCAATGGCGCGCCATCGACTCGCAGCGGGAGTTCGGCTGAACTGACAGGATCGTCCTTCCCCTCCAACGGCTCAAACTCCAGCAAAGCCTTGACCTTGAACGAACCGTTGCGTTGTGTCTCCCAGCGCGTGCTGAATGGATCTGCACGCACGTCGTCCACGCTGGCTTTCACGAAAGCCATATCCTCATCGTCCACGAACCAGCGCACGCCCAACACTTTTGCTCCGGACGCGACCCGCTCTTCAACTGCGGGACCAACCGCCCGCACCCACATGGCGGGCGGCCATTCCGAAGTAGCGCTGATTTGGATGGCATTGGCTGCACCCGCGTGCGCGCCAGCACGTGGCGCCGGTTGCGTGGTTCCGCTGCCGCGGCGCAAGAACAGCAGCGCAAAGCACGTGTCGCTGTCGTGATCTGAGTAGCCACCGATGTTCCAGTGCCCGTCGCCATTCTGGCGGCGCACGATCTCCGCTGCACCTTCCTGATACCAGTCGTGATCTCCAATGAGCCGTTCGCCAGAGAGCGAACCCACACGCTCGAGACCATAGAGCCAGTAGTACAGCCAGCGGTCGTAGGTCTTGCTCGGGTCGATTTTCCCTTCCACATTTTGCTGCACCGACCAGTGATCTTTGATCCAACCTGCGCCTCGCTTCGCCGCCGCTCGGGCACGGACAACACCCGGATCCTCGGCCTTGGTCAAGCGCTCCAACTCGTGCGCAGCGATGAGCAAGCAACCCGTACCTGCTGCCGTCATGCTGGCCGTAGCTTGCGCGCCTTTCGTGTACCCGAACCCGCCGTAGCTCTCTTGCCGATCGGAAAGCCAGTCAATCACCGTGGTCCAAAGGCTTGCAGGAACCTTCTCGCCCGCCTTCGCGGCAGCGCGCAATCCGAGCAGCGCGTACTGCGTGTTAGACAAATCCGCGTGAACACCGGCGGGATTGCCGTGGGTTCCCGGGTAGCCCCATTCCCCCGGCGCAAAGCCTGGGCCGCCGCCCATGCTGCGCACAAGACTCACCGTCAGCGAAGCGATGAGCGGCTTCGATTCGGGCGCTCCGAACTCCGCGAGGGCCATCAGCGTGCAGCCCACGTCGTAGGTGCGCGTGGGCTTTTCTTTGGACAGCCACGCCATGGCACTCAGCAATGCGGGGTGGTCATGAGGTAGCCCGCACTTCAGCAGGGCGTAGACCGAGAGGCCGGTCATGCCTGCGCGGTAAGTATTCGAATCGGGCCCTAGCCACGAGCCATCAATCCCTTGATGTTGCAGTAGCCAAGCCACGCCCTTATCGATGGCCAGTTCAACTGACGCTGCCGCCACGGTGGGAAGCTTCGGCAGCAACTTGGCCGGGTCAGCGGCATTCGTCGCTGAGAGTCGAAAGCGCCCGAGGGCGTGGCCACTCCACCCGGAATCAAAGTGCATGCGCACGCGCAATGTGCCTTGGCCTTTGACTCCAATGGGCTGCGCGGGCAGGAGGAACAATTGGCGGTCGCGGTGGGCGCCAGCACCGTCAATCACCCAACCGGTCTTGGTGCCTTTGATGCCATCAATGACGCGCAGATGGCCCTCAGGCTGCGAGCCCTGCCAACGCGCCTCATCGGAATCCACGCGGCGAAATGCAATGGGTGAGAATTTCTTGGTTGTGCCCGGCGCGAAAAACGCCTCAATCTCGGTGAGGACGGCGTGCCCGTTATCGGCTCGCCCAGGTCCCTTCGCCGGCAATGACTCGTGCGCGAGGGCCTCAAGACGCAGCGCGGTCGTGCCGCCCTCTAGCGATAGAGGAACGTTCAGCTCGTAGATGCTGGCTTCAGGACGTGCCCCCGAAACCTGCACCACGGCCTGTTCATCCACCGCAAATGTCTCGCCTCCAGTTCCAGTCACCTGCGGAGGCAGCCGCGTCCAACCCGCATCCTGCGCCCGCAGCGCGGGCGCAAGAAACACAGTCAAAATCACTAGCAGTAACTTGTGCTGCATGAGGGCGGCCGCAATGCCGTGCCCATGGTACACGCTAGAAGTCGCGCTGTTTAGCCGAGATCTTTCAAGCTGAGTTGCAGGCTCTCGAGCTTCAGTTGCAGTGCTTCCTTGCGCGCTTGTTCTCCGGCCACCACTGCGGCTGGAGCCCGTTCAAGGAACCCGGGACTGTCGAGCTTCTTCGCAATGGCCGCAAGCCCATTCTCGACGGTGGCGATTTCGCTGCGCAATCGCGTGGCCTCCGCCTCAAGATCGATCACGCCTTCGAGGGGCACGAAGATTTCGCAGCCATCAACCGGGAACACCGCTGAGCGTGGAGGCCGAGCAAGATCCCGGCCCACAACGACCCGTCGCACGCGTCCTAGGGCTTCGGCTCTACGCGCGACAGCCTCGACCCGCGCCGTCATGGCGTCCTCGCGAGTTCTCACCACGAGATCGAACTCAGTGCCCCGAGGCACATTGAGTCGGTCTCTCACTGCGCGGGCTGCCTCAACGAGACGGATCAGCACTTGCACACAGTGCACAGCGTCCTTGTCCACGCTGTTCAAGTCCGTGCTCGGCCAACGTTCTAGAGCCACGGTGCCGTGTTGCGTAGACAGCCAAGGCGACAGGCGCGCGCGGATTTCCTCGGTCACAAAGGGAATCACCGGGGACAGCAAGCGCGTAAGGCTGTCCAACACCTCTAGCAACACCCAGCGCACCACGTCGCGATCGGAAGCGCGGGCTGCGTCCGTCGCCGTCAGACGCGACTTCACGAGTTCCAAGTACCAGTCGCAGAACTCAGACCATGCGAACTCGTGCAATGAGCGCGCGGCATCCGCGAAACGGAACTTCTCAAGATCTCCGTTCACACTGACCGTGGTCTCCGCGAGACGCCCGAGGATCCAAAGGTCCTCGGCCGCGAGGGCCGCGCGTGGCGGCGCCGCAGGACGCCCTTCGCCTAGGTTCATGGAGACGAAGCGCGCAGCGTTCCAGAGCTTATTGACGAAGTTGCGGCCACCTTCGAAGCGGCTCTCCGCCAGTTTGATGTCTTGGCCTTCCGTCGTGAGCGCCACCAAAGTCCAGCGCACGGCATCCATGCCGTACTTCTCGCCCATGGCAATGGGGTCGATGCCATTGCCGAGGCTCTTGGACATGCGCCGCCCGAGCGCATCCAGAATCGTGCCGTTGATGTACACCGTGTGAAACGGCAGACGGCCTTCGAAGTGCAGCGCGCACATGACCATGCGGGCCACCCAGAAGTAGATGATCTCGCGCCCGGTAACGAGCACGTCCGTGGGGTGAAAGCGTGCTAGGTCTTCGGTGCGATCCGGCCAACCGAAGACGGAGAATGGCCACAGTTGCGAGGAGAACCACGTGTCCAAGACGTCTTCGTCCTGACGCACGAGAGGCTTGCCTGTGGTGGGGTGCATTGCTCCCGCGGGAGGCGCTTCCACAGACGCGAAGGGCGTGTCGTCTTCGTCGTACCAAACGGGAATGCGGTGCCCCCACCAGATCTGACGTGAGATGCACCAATCGCGATACTGCTCCACCCAATCGAGATAAGTGCGGGTGTAACGTTCGGGGAGAATGCGGAGCGATCCGTCCTTCGCCGCCGCTGCTGCGGGCTCAAGCAGAGGCCGCATCTTCACGAACCACTGCTTGGAGAGATGTGGCTCCACCACCGTGTCGCAGCGATAGCAGCGCGGCAGTGGCACGAGCTTCTCTTCGCACTTGTCGAGCAAGCCGAGGGCTTCGAGGTCTGCGAGGACCTTCTTCCGCGCTTCAAAGCGATCGAGGCCCGCGTACGCGCCACCATCGCAGGTCACTCGCGCCGTGGCATCAAGAATGCGCAGGCGCGGCAGCCCATGCCGTTCCCCCACCGCGAAGTCATTGAAGTCGTGCGCAGGCGTGATCTTCACCGCGCCCGAGCCCTTGGTCGGGTCGGCGTGGTGGTCCGCAATCACTTGAATCGTGCGCCCTGTGAGCGGCAACTCTAAGGTGCGGCCCACGAGATCGCGGTAGCGCTCATCCTCGGGATGCACCGCCACCGCCACGTCACCGAGCATCGTTTCGGGTCGAGTCGTCGCAACCACCACGTAGCGGCCTGGTTCGCCCACAACTGGGTAGCGCAGGTGCCAGAACCCGCTCTGTTCCTCACGGCTCTCCGCTTCTTCATCGGAAAGCGCTGTTTGGCAGCGCGGACACCAGTTGATCAGACGTTCGCCACGAAAGATCAGTCCTTGTTGCCACAGAGTCACGAACGCATGGCTCACCGCGCGCGAAAGCCCCGCATCCATGGTGAATCTGCCGCGTTCGAAATCGCAGGAAGCGCCAAGCCGCTTCAACTGCCCGAGGATGTGGTCGCCGTACTTCTCTTTCCACTCCCAGGTGCGTTCAAGAAAGGCCTCGCGCCCGAGGTCCTGACGCTTCTTGCCTTCCTTGGCGAGAGCCTTCTCCACCACATTCTGCGTAGCGATGCCCGCGTGGTCGGTTCCGGGAACCCAAAGCGCTTTCCGGCCGCGCAGGCGTTCGAAGCGCACAATCACATCCTGCAAAGTGTTCACGAGGGCATGCCCCATGTGCAGGATGCCCGTCACGTTGGGCGGCGGAATCACCACCACAAATGGCGCGCCATCTCCAGAAACCGCTTCCGGCCGGAAGCAGCGCAACTCGTCCCAGCGGCGGATCCATGTGGACTCGACCGTGTTGGGTTCAAAGCGTGGTGGCATCAATTCGGACATGCTGGCCTCACGCGATGTTCCCATTTGCGCGCACTCGCGGCAACACAGCGTTGCTAGCATCCGCCCCACATGCGACGCCTGGTTCTGGTGGTGAATCCCGTCTCCGGGCGTGGCCGAGCAGCGCGCGTAGCCGAGCGTGCCGCGCGGCAGCTCAAGGCCGCTGGCATTGAGGCCCAGATTTACGCCACCCGCCATGCAGGGGACGCGCGAGAGTCTGCGCCTGCGCTCGCAGCGGAAGCGGACGCGGTCGTCGCCGTGGGTGGAGACGGCACACTGGCCGAGGTCGTTGCAGGACTCGACGGCACCGAGTTCACCGCTGGCGTGATCCCTTGCGGGACGGCCAATGTCGTAGCGCGCGAACTCAAGATCCCCCTTTCCATGCGGGGCGCGGTCCGCGTCCTCGCTCAGGGCTCGGCCCGCCGCTTCGATCTAGGGCGCGCGAACGGCCGTCCTTTTCTGGCCATGGTCGGCGTTGGGCTTGATGGAGCGATCGTCCACGCCCTGAGTGCAGCGCGTCGCGGGCCGATCAGCATGGCCACCTACGTGAAGCCCACGCTGGGCGTACTGCGCACTTGGACTTGGCCCGCGCTTCAGGTCGAAGTCGATGGCCGCTTGCTGCCAGAGCCTTGTTATGGCGCAATCGTTTCGAACACGGCCAACTACGGCGGCATCTTTGCACTGCTGCCCAAAGCGCAGATGAATGACGGTGAACTGGATGTGCAACTGTGGCGCAAGCAGGGGTTCATTCCGGCCTTGCGCATTTTTGCCCGCGGGCTGCTGCACATGCCGGGGGCAAGTCCAATGGCGCTGGTGACGCGCGCGCGCCACGTGCGGATCACCGCCATGAACCACTCACCAGTGGCGGCTCAGTGCGACGGCGATATCCTCGGCGTGACACCCGTGGAAATCGAACTCCGCGCGGGCGCCATGAGGATGATCGCTCCATGACCCACGCACTGCCTGCTCCCGTTTCCGATGGCCGCATCCACATCGGCCCCGGACATCCGCTCCTCGTCGTCGCCGGGCTGTGCATCGTCGAGAGCGCTGAAAGCACCCTGCGCCATGCCGCCGCACTGAAGAAGGACTTGGCTGACTTGCCAGTGCAGTTCGTCTTCAAGGCCAGCTACGACAAGGCCAATCGCTCGTCGATCAAGAGCCATCGTGGGCCTGGCATGGAAGCGGGCCTAGCCATTCTGAAACGCGTGAAGGATGAACTAGGCCTCCCCATTCTCACGGACGTGCATGAGGTCGGGCACTGCGACATCGCCGCAGAGATCGCCGACATCCTGCAAATCCCAGCATTCCTTTGTCGCCAGTCAGACCTCTTGATCGCAGCCGCCAAGACGGGGCGCATCGTGAATGTGAAGAAGGGCCAGTTCCTCGCGCCCACCGACATCGTGCCCCTCGTGCAGAAGGTGCGCGACTCTGGCAATCCCCGCGTCACCATCACCGAGCGTGGCACCAGCTTCGGCTACCACACCCTAGTGAATGATTTCCGCGCGCTGCCCATCATGCGTGGCCTCGGCGTCCCTGTGATCTTTGATGCCACCCATTCGGTTCAGCAACCTGGCGGCCACGGCGATCGTTCTGGCGGCGACCGAACCATGGTCCCCTACCTCGCGCGCGCCGCTGCGGCCGTCGGCGTTGACGGCCTCTTCTTTGAAGTCCACGAAGAGCCCGAGCGCGCCCTCTCTGACCGCGACAACGCCCTCAAGCTCACCGACCTGCGCCCGCTCCTCGAACAGGTGCTGCGCATCCAAAGCGCGCTGGGCTAGCCCCACTCGCGGCAGACAGGGCGGCCACGCCGCAACCGATCCCGGCACTTGATCCCTCGATATCAAGCGCCCGCTTCGCTGGGTCCATCTAGAGCGACGTGGTCTCGGTCCCTTACGAGCTCGACTGTCGGAGTCCCTTGGCATGATCTCCTGCGCACGCACGGCAGACAGATGCGTCAATGGAGGATGCCCACCCATGCAGACGAGGGAATACATTGCCGAAGCACTCCGCTCGTACCGCGAACACCTCGATCTCTGGGGGATTAGGCCTGCTCTGAGCTATGAGGACGCCTTCGCCGGAAAACCTCCCGCCATGTTGGAGGAATACGCGGATGTCGTGTACCGCCCAGTCGACGACGATGAGTTCTACGAATGGGTCGCAACGCGGGACCATCTCGGACCAGTGCATTCGACCAAGTGGTCGGAGATCCTCACAAGTGGTCTGTGGGCACACCTCGTACTCCGCGACCTTCGCATCTCAGGCCGCATCCTTGATGCAGGATGCAACGCTGGCTACTGGACGACGTGGGAGTCGCGTTTTCGTTCGCACCCCGTTGTCGGCATCGACTGCGTCGCGAGCGTCATCCAACTCGGCAAGACCATGTCCATGGATTCCAAGCTGAACTGCGAGCTACATGTGAGTTCGTATGAGGATGCTGGCTCACTTGGTGTGTTCGATGCGGTCGTTTCCATGCAAGGAATCAACCGCTACATGCGCCGCAATGATTTCACACAATTCGATGCGCTTGCGCGATTGGTTGCACCTGATGGCATCCTCTTGCTCATCGACAGCAATCCAACGCCCAGCAAGGTACATGCGTTCGGCAGGCGAGTTGCCAAGGCGGGATTAGGGCTTATTGGCGTGGGTTGTGTCGGTGGGCTGAGCCTAGAGCATCGCACCGGTCGGTACCCTGCGTTTGCTTTCAGGCGCGGCTTTGCGAGTCCGGCCACCATGGAAGATGCCATGAGCCAGTACGAAGAAATGTGGGGCGTTGACTTCTGCAACTGGGCCAGTGAGCTCGATGGCGACTGGACCGGAATAAACACTGCGCAGTATTGGACCGAGGGTCACCCGTACTGGATCCGCTGTGATTGTGGCGACGTCGTCAAATCCTTCACCCCGCCGACGCAGGCGACCTAGCTGAGTTCGCACCTGCACCGATCGTCAGCCGCGCCCGCACGAGACACCGAATAGCGTTGGCTCATACCTACGCCAGCACACTGATCGACCACAACATCGCACCACGATCACCCACTGCGCTTGGCCCCCTTATCCCACAATTCACTATTCTGATTTTTTCCGCCCCGAACCGCCCGCCCGCTGCGCGTGCGGATCAGTTCGCGGCGGTGAAACCCACCCCAGCAAACTCCATTCAATCCTG
>Ga0233425_10002599_pt1 | contig 34975 bp, 32 predicted proteins | sample Watercolumn_Towu_2_FD_181712 | JGI IMG/M metagenome (GOLD analysis project Ga0233425, IMG submission 181712) | Freshwater microbial communities from Lake Towuti, South Sulawesi, Indonesia - Watercolumn_Towuti2014_140_MG | ecosystem: Environmental > Aquatic > Freshwater > Lake | place...
GCGACGCGAGGGACGAGCGACCGTGCCGGACGTGGCGACGGCAGCGCGGCGATCAGGGACGCGGTCGACCGCAGCTCGGCGAGGCGGGCGTGGCACGTGGCGCAGCCGTCGAGGTGCGCCTCGACCCGGGCCCGGTCGGCCGCCGCGAGCTCGCCGTCGAGGTAGGCGGACAGGTCGGTATCGACGTGCACGTCAGCCACCTTCTTTCAGACGAGCGGACGGACCGATCGGTTCCCTCATCCGGCCGGGCCCTTCCAGCCCCGCTGCATCAGGACGTTCCGCACCGCCGTCCGCGCGCGGTGGATCCGCGACTTCACGGTCCCGACCTCGACCGCCGTGATCCGCGCGATCTCCTCGTATGAGAAGCCCTCGACGTCCCGCAGGAGGAGGGCGGCGCGCTGCTCGGCGGGGACGCCGCCCAGGGCCTCTTCGACGACGGCGAGCGCCTCGCCGCGGCTCGCGATCTCCACCGGGTCTGGACCTTCCGCGACGGGCTCCGCCCACTCGATCTCCGCGCCGTCGGGCGGCTCGAGCGGCAGCTCGCCGCGACGACGCCGGGCACGGATGAGGTCGATGGAGCGGTTCGTCGCGATGCGGAACAGCCAGGCCCGGAACGACCCGCCCTGGAACGCGCCCACGGAACGCCACGCGGAGATGAACGCGTCCTGGACGACGTCCTCGGCCTCCGCGGGCGTCCCGACGATCCGCAGGACGTGCCGATAGAGGCCGGCCTCGGCCTCGCGCGCGAGCTCCTCGAACGCGCGGCCATCGCCCCCGCGTGCGCGGCGCAGGAGCTCGCCGCCGCGCGCAGCGGGCTGTTGCACTATCGGTCCGATGGCCACGGGGCCGCGGCGCTCGAGCGCATCGCCACGAATGATGCCCGCCGCGCGGTACGCGACGCTCGCGAGGGTCGCCGAGGCCGCGGCGCGCGGCGTCGGCGACGCCATCGACGTCGCGGCCGTGGGGATCGTGAAGCGCAAGGGCGGGCGCGCGAACTTCGCGACGGCCGCGGACCACGCCGCGCAGGACGCGATCGTCGCGCGCCTCGCGACGCACGACGGATCCATCCCCGTGCTCGCCGAGGAAAGCACGGTCGCCGCCGTGCGGCGCAGCGAACGGCTCTGGGTCGTCGACCCGATCGACGGGACGCTCAACTTCAGCCGGGCCGTCCCCTTCTACTGCGTCGCCATCGCCTACGTGGAGGACGGCGCCGTGCGCGCGGGGGCGATCCACGCCCCGCGCACGGGCGAGACGTTCGTGGCGCACGAGCATGGCGGCGCGACCCTGAACGGCGCGCCGATCTCGGTCTCGGCGACGAAGCGGCTCGCGCAGGCGTTCGTCGCGGCGAGCCTCGCCTACCGGGCGGCGACCCGCCCGGGTTCCCGTTTCGTGATGTTGAACGCACACTGCGCGCGGATGCGCATGTTCGGGTCGGCGTCGATCGAGATCGCGTACGTCGCCAGCGGGCGGCTCGACCTCTTCGTGCACGGCGCGCTCGGGCCGTGGGACATCGCGGCGGGCGGCCTCGTCGCGCGCGAGGCGGGTGCCGCGGTGCTCTCGCTCCGCACGGGCGAGGACGCCGCGTGGGACGAGCCGCAGGTGATCATCGGACCGCCGGCGCTCGTCCGCGACGCGCTGCGGACCATCCCCGAGCTCATTCGGCCGTCCTGATGCCACGCCCGGTCATCGCGCTCCTCAGCGACTTCGGGCAGCGCGACCACTACGTGGCCGCGATGAAGGGCGTGCTCACCGGGTACCAGCCGGACGCGCAGATCATCGACATCAGCCACGAGGTGACGCCGGGCGACATCGTCGAGGGCGCGTGGATCCTCGCCGCCGCCTGGCGCGACCTGCCGCCGGGCACCGTCGTCGTCGCCGTCGTCGACCCCGGCGTGGGGTCGGACCGGCGCCCGATCGGGATCCGCATCCGCGGCCGCATGGCGGTGGGCCCGGACAACGGCCTCCTGGAGCTGGTCACGCGCGACCCCGGCGACGCGCGCGACGCTCTCGCGGTCGAGCTCACGGTGCGCGCTCTGTGGCGCCACCCCATCAGCCCGGTCTTCCACGGGCGCGACATCTTCGTGCCGATCGCCGCCGCGCTCGCGGCGGGGACCCCGCTGCGCGAGGTCGGCGACGCGATCGACTCGATCATCCCGCTCCCGATCGCGCGCCCCGGCCGCACCGCGGACGGGATCATCGGCCACGTCATCCACATCGACCGGTTCGGGAACGCGGTCACGGACATCCCCCGTGACATGGTCCCGAAGGGCCCGTTCACCGTCGGCGCGGGGAACGCGCTCGTGAGCCGCGTCGTGTCCTACTACAAGCAGGCCCCCGAGGGCGAGCCGGTGATGCTCATCAACAGCGCCGGCCACCTCGAGATCGCGATGAACGGCGAGCGCGCGGCGAACAAGATCGCCGTGCGCCGCGGCGACGCGGTCGAGCTCCGCACCGGCCGGTAGGCCCCGCGCACGCAAGCCGCCGCCGTATCGTTGGCAGCTCGGGCAAGGTAGCCTCGAAGATGTAAGGAGCCGTGGCGTGGTAAGGGCGCGCCTCACAAGCAAAGGCCAGATCACCGTCCCGGTCGAGATCCGCAGGCGCTACGGGCTCGAGACCGGGACAGAGGTCGACTTCGTGGCCGAAGCGGCGGGCGCCCGCCTCATCCCAGTGAAACGACGGAAGCTCCTCGACCTGTACGGCGCTCTTCCGGTCGCGAAGCGTGATGTCGGGATCCAGAACATGCGACGGATCGCCGGGCGGAAGCGCGGGGAGGAGCTCGCACGGAAGGTCCGTCGCGGATGACGGTGCTCTGGGCTGACACGAGCGTCCTCGTCCGCTACCTCACGAAGGACCCACCCAGCCTCGCCGCGCGTGCTCGCGCGCTCATGGCCCGCGCGGCCGCCGGTGAGGCACGGATCCGCATACCGAGCGTCGTCGTCGCGGAGGTGGTGTGGGTCCTCACGAGCTACTACGAGCTCGACACGACCGCGGTAGCGGGAGCGGTCGGTGATCTCATCGCCTCCGATGGCGTGGAGGCCGAGGACCGGGACGTGCTCCTCGACGCGTTGCGGGTGATGCGGGAGACGAACGTCTCATTCGTCGACGCGTATCTGGCCGAACGTGCTCGTTCGGCCGCCGAGCCGCTGGCGACGTTCGATAAGGGCTTCCGTCGCCTCGGAGTCGAGATCGTCACGCCGTGAGTCCGCACGGATGGACTTTCCCGTGATGGCGGCCGACCAACTCGGAAGTGGACCACACGCGCGGAGGGGACTGCCGCTGCGACTTGCTAACCTGCGAGAATCGCCTGAGCGCCGGAGTAGCCGAACTGGCACAGGCGGGCGCCTCAAGAGCGTCTGGGCGAAAGCCCGTTGAGGGTTCGAGTCCCTCCTCCGGCACCGACCGGAAGGCCGGTCCTTAAGAGCCCCCGACGACCACCTCGACGACGTCGCCGACCTCGCGCTGGATGGCCGCGGCGAGGTCCTCGGACGCATGGGCGCGGAAGGACGTGGGGATGCGGCGCGGCACGCCCTGCGCGCGCGGCAGCTCGAGCGCGACCGGCGACGTGCCCGGGTTCGCCTGCAGCACGACCTGGATGCGCTGGAACAGCGCGATCGAGCGGTCGTAGTCGAGCGCGGCGCGGAACCGCACGAGGATCGGCGGCGCCTCTGACGCGGGAGTGACCGCCGCCGGCGCGCGGCCGGCGCTCGCGCCGTTGCCGTTGCCGCGCGGACCCCCATTCCCGTTGGCGTTCCCGGACCAACGCGCCTTGCGCGCGAGGAACGCGCGGCGCTCCTCGAGCTTCGCCCTGATGAGCGCGGGGCCGGCCTCGTCGAACCGGACGGCGTCTTCGCAGAGGAGCTGGACCGTGTCGTCCCGCTGCTCGACGCGCGCGTTCACGAGGAGGATCTCGTCGGCGTTCCAGACCTCGTGCGTCGCTTCGTACGTGCGCGGGAAGACCGTCACCTCGGCCGAGCCGGTGAGGTCCTCGATCTGGGCGAAGAGCATGAGCTGCTTGTTCTTCGTGATGTGCTTCCGCGCCGTCGTCACGACGCACGCGACGGTGACGAGCTCGGCACCGGCCTCCTTCAGCTCGGCGAGGTACGTGACGACGAGGTCCGACGGGATGCGGGCGCTGAACTCCTGGAGCGGGTGCTCGGAGACGTAGATCCCGAGCAGCTCCTTCTCCCAGCTGAGCAGGTCCCGCCGCGGCGCCTCCGGACCCTCGATCCGGCCGGCGTCTGGCGCGACGGTGAGCATGTCGAAGAGCCCGACCTGGCCGCTCGCGCGGTCGCGCTGCTCGCGCTGCGCCGTCGCGAGGATGCCATCGAGCCTATCGAGCTGCGCGAGGCGCGGGCCGAACGCGTCGCACGCGCCGCAGCGGACGAGCGACTCGAGGACGCGCTTGTTCACGCGCTGGAGGTCGACGCGCTGGCAGAGGTCGTCGAGCGACCGGAACGGCCCACCGCTCGCGCGCGCATCGATGATCGCCTGGCACGCGCCCTCGCCGACGTTCTTCACCGCGCCGAGGCCGAAGCGGATCGTCGTCCCGTCGACGTCGAACCCGAGGTCGCTCGCGTTGACGTCGGGCGGGAGGACCGCGATGCCCATGCGCCGGCACTCCGCGATCGCGATCGCGACGCGCTCGGGCGCGCCCATCTCCGTCGAGAGCACGGCGGTCATGTACTCGGGCGTGTAGTTCGCCTTCAGGTACGCGGTGTGGTACGCGATCATCCCGTAGATCGCGGCGTGCGCGCGGTTGAATCCATACCGCGCGAATGGCTCGAAGTTCGCCCAGACCTTCTCGATGACGTCCATGTGCACGCCGCTCTGGTGCGCGCCCGCCATGAACTTCGTCTTCTGCGCGTCGAGCTTCTCGCGGATCTTCTTGCGGATCGTGTAGCAGAGGACGTCGGCCTCGGCGAGCGTGAAGCCCGCGAGCGCCTGCGTCACCGCCATGACGTCCTCCTGGTAGACCATGACGCCGTACGTGCCCTTGAGGACGGGCTCGAGCGCGGGGTGGTCGTACGTGATCGGCTCCTGGCCCCGCTTGCGCCGGATGTACGTCGGGATCCAATCCATCGGGCCGGGCCGGAAGAGCGCGACCATGGCCATGACGTCCTCGACGCGGTCGGGCCGCAGCTCCCTCACGTAGCGGCGCATGCCGGCGGATTCGAGCTGGAACATGCCCGTCGTCTCGCCCGTCGCGAGGAGGTCGAACGTCTTGCGGTCGTCGAGCGGGATGTCCTCGCGCCGGATGCGGACGCCGCGCTTGCGCTCGATGAGCGCGAGCGCGCGGTCGAGGATCGTGAGGTTCGCGAGGCCGAGGAAGTCGAACTTCAGGAGGCCGAGCTTCTCGAGCGCCTTGTCCTCGTACTGCACCTGGATCGCGTTCTCGTTGCCCTTCGACCGCTCGAGCGGGACGAGGTCCGTGAGCGGGTCGCGCGTGATGACGACCCCGGCCGCGTGGGTGCCGGTCGAGCGCACCAGGCCCTCGACCTTCTCGGCGAGGTCGAGCAGCCGCACGACCTGCGGCTCCGCCTCGAGCTGCCGCATCTCCGGCACCATCTCGCGTGCGTCCGCGAGCGGCGAGCCGAACGGGATCGCCTTCGCGACGCGGTCGGCGTCCCCGTACGGCATGCCGAGCACGCGCGCGACGTCGCGCACGGCGGCGCGCGCGAGCATCGTGTTGAACGTCACGATCTGCGCGACGCGGTCGGCGCCGTACTTCTGCGTGACGTAGGCGATGACCTCGTCGCGGCGCGTGTCCATGAAGTCGACGTCGATGTCGGGCTGCGTGAAGCGCTCGAGGTTGAGGAACCGGTCGAAGATGAGGCCGTAGCGGATGGGGTCGATGTCGGTGAGGTCGATCGCGTAGGTCACGAGCGAGCCGCCGGCGGAGCCGCGCACGGCGGTGAGGATCCCCCGCTCCTTCGCGAAGCGGATGAAGTCCTGGACGATGAGGATGTACCCCGAGTAGCCGGTCCGCTCGATGATGTTCAGCTCGTGCTCGAGCCGCGAACGCAGCTCGGGCGTGATCCCGCCGTACTTCGCCGCGACGCCGGCCTCGGCCATCGCGCGCAGCTGCTGCTCCGCCGTCCGTCCCTCCGGCAGGGGGAAATGCGGCAGGCGGATCTGCCCGAGCGGCAGGTCGAGGTCGACCATGTCGGCGATCCGCAGCGTGTTCTCGAGCGCCGCGCCGTCGTTGGGGAAGAGCGCGGCCATGTCATCCGCGCTCTTCATCCAGAGCTCCGGGTGGTCGATCATCTTCAGACGGTCCTGGGTGTCGATCGTCTTGCCGCTCTGGATGCAGACCATGACGTCCTGGGCCTCGGCGTCCTCGCTGCTCACGTAGTGGAGGTCGTTCGTCACGACGAGCGGGATCGCCGTCCGTCGCGAGACCTCGTGCAGGCCCTCGGCGACGGCGCGCTGCTCGGGGATGGCGTGGTCCATGAGCTCGAGGAAGTAGTTGCCCTCGCCGAAGATCTCACGGTGCTCCCGCGCGACCGCGACGGCGGCGTCGAGCCCCTCCTCCTGCAGCGCGCGCGACACCTCGCCCTGCAGGCACGCCGACAGCGCGACGAGGTGGCCGCTGTGGCGGCGCAGGAGCTCCTTGTCCACGCGCGGCCGGTAGTAGTAGCCCTCGAGGTGCGCGGCGGTGACGAGCTGAAGGAGCGCCTGGTAGCCCTCGAAGTCCTTCGCGAGGAGGACGAGGTGGAAGGGGCGGCCGTGCCCTTCGGTGCGCGCGTCGCGGTCGAAGCGGCTGCCGCGCGCGACGTACGTCTCGACGCCGATGATCGGCTTGATCCCGGCGTCGCGCGCGTGGGCGTAGAAATCGATCGCGCCGTAGAGCGCGCCGTGGTCGGTGAGCGCGAGCGCGGGCATCCCGAGCTCCTTCGCGCGCCGGACCATGTCGGGGATGCGGGACAACCCGTCGAGCAGGCTGTACTCGCTGTGGGCGTGCAGATGGACGAACTGCGGCGGGATCGCACCCTCCTCCACCGCGGAGGAAGCGCCGCGGTGAGATCAGTGTACGGGCTCAGCGCCGCGAGATGTTCATCACGAGCGGGCGGTGATCGGACGCGGTCGTGGCCACGGTGTGCGCCTGCGATCCGGTCACGCCGATCCCCCACACGTAGTCGATCCTGTTCTTCGGGTCGGCGGCGGGCGACGTCGGCTGGTCCGCGCCGTCGTCCTTCGCGAGGTCGCGAAAGCCCGCGCCCTCGAGCAGCGACATCTCCGCGGATCCCGGGAGCGCGTTCAGGTCACCGACGACGAGCGCGGGCCTCTCGTTGTTCCACGCCGAGAGCAAGGCGTACACCTGTCCCTGCCGCACCTCGGTCGCGCCGCCGATGTGGTCGAGGTGCGTCGCGACGAGCAGGACGTCGGCGACGCGCAGGAGGATCGCGCCTCGCGGTTGATGGCGCAGCTGCGGCTGGCGCGGATACGAGACGTAGCGGACGTCGGAGAGGGGCAGACGCGAGAGGACGGCGTTCCCGTAGGCGTCGCCGATCGCGGGGCCGAAGACGTACTGCATCGCGAGGCGCTCGCTGAGCACGGTGAGCGCGTCGTGCTGCGCCGTGATCATCCAGCCCCGCGCGACCTCCTGGAGCACGACGACGTCGGGGTCCTCGGCGCGGATGACCTCCGCGATGCGATCGAGCGATGGCGTGTTCCCGTCGTCGAACCCCTGATGGATGTTGTAGGTCATGAGCCGGAACGATCCCGTGCGCGTCAGCTGCGTCGTCCCCGGGCTCGTGATGAACGCGCCGAGGGGCACGGCGATCGCGAGCAGGCCGACGAGCACGAGCCCTGGGGCCCCGAACCGGGGGCGCTGGAGCGGGAGCGCGGCGAGGAGGCCGACCGCGACGATGACCGTCGCGATCCATGCCGCCGCCGGGAGCGCGTAGTACGCGTAGAACAGGAATGCGAGCGCGACGAACGCGACCCAGCCGACGCCGAGCGCGACGACCGCGAGGACCGGCGTGCGGGCCGGACGCGCGGCCGTGTCGGGCAGAAGCGTCGCGGCGACGATGACGCCGGCGGCGAGCGCCACAGCGCCGAGCGTGCCGATCAGAGGCAGGCGTGCCCAGAACAGGGCCGACCCAGCGGCGAGCGTCACGAGTCCGACGAGGCGTGCCGACGCCGCGGGGCGGTCGATCGCGCTCGCGCCCGCGGTCATCGCGAGCCCGATCGCTGCCGCGGTGAGATACCAGCGTCCCGGACCTTCGGGGCCGAGAGCCGCCCCTCCGGCGACGGCGGCCGTGACCGGCACGGTCGCCCCCATCTCGCCCATGAGGAGCGTCGCGGGGATCGCCGCGAGCGCGAGCGCGCCGCGCGATCCGGGGGACGTCCACTCCATCGCGTCGTCGTACGCGGCGATCCCGGCCGCGAGGAAGACGAGCGCGCCGAGCGCGATGACGGCGACGGCGAGCGGGAGCGGCTGATCGCTGACCGGCACGGTGCGAAAGCCCGCTCGGAGTGCGAGGTCCGCCGCGACCGCGATCGGGAGGCCGAGCACGAACGGTGAGCCGCGACCCCGCGAGCGCGCGGCGTGCGTGAGCGCCATCCACCACGTGCCGCCGATGACCGCCACCGCCCAGAGCACGATGCCTCCCCAGTTCCAGCGGACGAGCGTCGCGAGGATCGCGGCGCCCACGAGGAGCGTCGCGGACAGCGCGATCGACCGGCGTGGGGAGCTCCGCCACGCGACGATCGCGGCGAGCAGCGACGCGGCGAACACGACGAGGGCGATCGCGCCGACCGTTTCGTTCGCGACGTTCCCGTACAGCGACATGTACAGGCTCGAGGTGAAGCCGCGGATCGCCGCGATGAGGAACAGGACACCGATGACCGCGAACGTCGTGGCTCCGAGGATCGCGCCGTTCATGCGTTGCGCCATACGCAAGACGCTGCGCGGGCGATCACGGCGGCTAGGATAAGGATCGTCCCATGGCCGTCAGCACGCTCGAGGTCCGCGGCCCGCGCGTGAGCGACGCGGATCGCGTTCTGACGCGCGATGCGCTCGCGTTCGTCGAGCGGCTGCAGCGCGAGTTCGGTCCGCGCCGCGACGCGCTGCTCGCGGCGCGGCAGCAGCGCTGGGCGGCGCTCCGCGGCGGCGCGACGCTCGACTTCCTCCCGGAGACGGCCAAGGTGCGCTCCGCGGACTGGAGAGTCGCGTCCGTCCCGAAGGACCTCGAGGTGCGCAAGGTCGAGATCACGGGCCCGACGGACCGCAAGATGGTCATCAACGCGCTTAACTCCGGCGCGTCGGTCTTCATGGCGGACTTCGAGGACGCGAACACGCCGACCTGGGAGAACCTGGTCTCGGGCCAGTCGAACCTCATCGACGCGATCGAGCGCACGATCGAGCTCACCACTCCGGAGAAGCGCTACCGCCTCAACGACCAGGTTGGGACGCTCCTTGTGCGCCCGCGCGGCTGGCATCTCGTCGAGAAGCACGTCCACGTCGACGGCAGGCCGGTCGTCGGCGCCTTCATGGACTTCGGTCTGTACTTCTTCCACAACGCGCGCCGCCTCCTCGAGAAGGGGAGCGCGCCGTACTTCTACCTGCCGAAGACCGAGAGCCACCTCGAAGCGCGCCTCTGGAACGACGTCTTCACCTACGCGCAGGACGCGCTTGGCGTCCCGCGAGGGACGATCAAGGCGACCGTGCTCGTCGAGGTCATCACGGCGGCGTTCGAGATGGAGGAGATCCTCTACGAGCTCCGTGACCATTCCGGCGGGCTGAACGCCGGTCGGTGGGATTACATCTTCAGCCTCATCAAGAAGTTCGACTCGCGGCCGGACTACGTCCTCCCCGACCGCATCCAGGTCACGATGACCGTACCGTTCATGCGCGCCTACACCGAGCTCCTCGTGAGCACGTGCCACAGGCGCGGCGCGTTCGCGGTGGGCGGCATGGCGGCCTACATCCCGTCGCGCCGGGACCCGGTCGTGAACGAGCAGGCGCTCGCGAAGGTCCGCGACGACAAGACGCGCGAGGCGAACGACGGGTTCGACGGGACATGGGTCGCGCACCCGGACCTCGTCCCGACGGCGATGGAGGAGTTCGACAAGAAGCTCGGGACGAAGCGGAACCAGCTCGACCGCCAGCGGCCCGAGGTGAGCGTCAGCGTCTCACAGCTGCTCGACATCCACGTCCCCGGGGGGACGATCACCGACGGCGGCCTGCGCACGAACGTGAGCGTGGGCATCCAGTACATCGCGTCGTGGCTCCGCGGGACCGGCGCGGCCGCGATCAACAACCTCATGGAGGACGCGGCGACGGCGGAGATCTCCCGGTCCCAGGTCTGGCAGTGGGTGCACCATGGCGCCTCGATCACCGGCGGCCCGCGCATCACCGCGGACCTCGTCCGGGGCGTCGAGCGCGAGGAGCTCGCGAAGATCGAAAAGACCGTCGGCGCCGCCCTCTACGCCAGGGGCAAGTACGCCGAAGCGGCCGAGCTGTTCGAGCGCGTCGCGCTCTCGAAGGACTTCGTGGAGTTCCTCACCCTCCCTGGCTACGACCGCCTCGACTAGTCCGACCCTCAGTCGCGCGAAGCCCTCCCTCGGGCCCACGTGCTCGACCTCGTCTCTGCGGCCTCGCCGCATCGCCTCGGTCTGCGCGCGCGGGGGACCATGACGATCTGGCGGCAAAGGCTGCCCGTCTCGCATCTGCGGCGGCGTGATCCGGTGCTGCGCCGCGTCATTGACACGGTCGGTCCGCTCGACATCACGCGGTGGACGAAGCTGCGCCCAAAGGACCCGTACGGCTCGCTCCTGCGGTCGATCGTCGGTCAGCAGCTCTCCGTCTCCGCGGCGAACTCGATCTTCGGCCGCCTGAAGGACGCGAACGGCGGCCGCTCCCCGACACCCCAGCAGCTCCTGCGGATGCGCGCCGACCGGCTGCGCGCGTGCGGCCTGTCGCGCGCCAAGGTCGAGTACGTCCGTGATCTCGCGCGCCACGTCCTGCGCGGGAGCCTCGATCTCCCGCGGCTGCGACACCTCGACGACGACGGCGTGCGCGAGGCGATCACGGAGGTGAAGGGACTCGGCCGCTGGACGGCCGACATGTTCCTCATCTTCCACCTGCGCCGGCCCGACGTGCTCCCGGTCGGCGACCTCGGCCTCCGCCGCGCCGTGGAGCGCGCGTACCGCGTGGCCGATCCGAAGCCGGCGGAGCTCGAGGCGATCGCCGCGCCGTGGCGTCCCTACCGCTCGATGGCCGCCCTGTATCTCTGGGGATCGCTGTCGGTGGACCTGCCGGGCTAGCCCTGACCGAGCTTCTGGGTGAGCAGCTTGCGGACGACCGGCGCGTTCGCCTTGCCCTTCGTCCGGCCCATCACCTTGCCGAACAGCGCTTCGATGGCCCTCGTGTTGCCGGCGCGGTAGTCCGCGACGGCCCTCGCCTCGCTCGCGATCACCTCGTCGACGATCGCGGCGAGCGCGGAGGCGTCGGAGACCTGGCGCAGCCCCTTCCGGTCCACGATCGTCGCCGCGTCGTCCCCGCCGCCCCACATGTCCGCGAACACCGCTTTCGCCGTGGTCGTGTTGATGTCACCGTTCGCGATGAGACGGATGAGTCCGGCGAGCTGCAGCGGCCAGATCGCGATCTCCGACGACCGCAGACCCTTCTCCTTGAGCGAGCGCAGGACCTCGCCCGTGATCCAGTTCGCCGCGGCCTTCGCGTCGACGCCGCCGTCCGTCACGACCGACTCGAAGTAGGCAGCGAGCGCTGGGTCTGAGACGAGGATCCGGGCGTCGTAGTCCGAGAGCCCGTGGTCGCGCGTGAAGCGCGCGCGGCGCGCCTCCGGCATCTCTGGCAGCGCGTCCCGCAGCGCGGCGACGCTCTCGCGGGACGGCGCGTATGTGACGAGGTCGGGCTCCGGGAAGTAGCGGTAGTCCTCCGCCTCTTCCTTGCGCCGCTGGAGGAACGTGCGACCGGTCTCGGGGCTCCAGCCGACGGTGATCTTCGCCTTGCGCGACCGGACCTCGCCGCCGGCCTGCCAGTCCTCCCACAGGCGCTGCGATTCGTAGGTCACGGCCTGCTCGAGCGCGCGCAGGCTGTTGAGGTTCTTGATCTCGCTCTGCGGCGGCCAGCGCACCGCGCCGTCCTCGCGGAAGCGGATGGAGACGTTGGTGTCGAACCGCGCCGCGCCCTCCTCGAGGCGGAACTCGGACACGCCCGAGTGGATGAGGATCTCGCGGAGCGCCTCCGCGTACGCGAGCGCCTCCGTCACCGACGACAGCTCCGGCTTGCTCACGATCTCGAGGAGCGGGACGCCCGAGCGGTTGAAGTCGACGAGCGAGTACCCCTGGCCGTGGAGGAGCTTCCCCGTGTCCTCCTCGAGGTGCGCGCGGATGATGCCGACGTTCTTCGCGCCCCCGCCGTCCGCGGGGATCTCGAGCCACCCGTTCACGCTGAGCGGCAGGTCGTACTGCGAGATCTGGTAGCCCTTCGGCAGGTCGGGGTACATGTAGTTCTTGCGGTCGAACTTCGTGTGGTCGGGGATCTCGCAGTGCAGCGCGAGACCGGCCGTGATCGAGAGCTCGATCGCCCGGCGGTTCGGGACGGGCAGCGCGCCCGGGAGCCCGAGGCAGACCGGGCAGACGACCGTGTTCGGCGGCGCGCCGAACCATTTCGCCGTGCACCCGCAGAACATCTTCGAGCGCGTCGCGAGCTCGACGTGCGTTTCGATCCCGATGACGATCTCGTACGGGCGCTCGGCGACGCCGGTCATGGCGTCGCCAGCGGCGCGACGCGCGGCTGCGGCGTGGCGCCGTACTCGCGGATCTCGCGCGAGACGTTCACGATGACGCGGTCGCGGTCCACCGAGACAAGGTATCGAGCGAGCGACCGCGGGGCAGCGATCGGCTCGCCGCGCGGGCCGAAGATCGGGCTGCCCGGGACGCCGGCGCTCGCGGGACAGCTCGCGCTGAAGCTCCAGACCGGCGCGGTGAACGGCGCCAGCGGGACGACGCCGCAATCCGGTCCGCCCTCGCGCGGGGACCAGCGGGCGAGGACGGCCACGTACTCGCCTCTCAACGGCTGCGCTATGTAGAAGGTCTGCGCCTCGGCGATGAGCGGCGCGCCCACCCGCTTCGGCTCGGCGCCGACGGCCGGCATATCCGCGAGCGCGAGCACGACCCGGCCGCCGGGCACGGCAGCGGGCGGCGTGACGAGCGTCGGCAGGAGCGCGGGGATCGAGAGCGCGCCGATGAGGCCGAGCGACAGGAGGAGGAGCGCCGCGACGAGGGTGTACTGCTTCCAGACCGGCGTTGGGTCGAGCGAGACGGGTTCGGCCCAGTGGTCCGCGGGCTCGTCGTGCCGCTGCGTGCCCATCAGCTCGGGTCGGACGTCGGCGCGAGGGCGCGCTCGAGTCGCGCGACGGCGCGCCGCACGGCGGGGTCGGTGTCGTCTCGCAGCCGCTCGATGGCGCGCTCGAGGTCGCGCGGGTGGGTCTTCGCGAGCGGCACGAGGATCGCGATCGCGAGCTCGCGGTCCACGCGCCGCGGGTGCGCGAGGAGGCGCGACGCCCAGTCACGCCGGACGATCGGGGCGGGCGCGACCGCGTCGATGATCTCCGCGGCTCGGTCGTGCTGGGCCTTCCGGACCCAGCCGTCCTTCCCGGTCTTCCGCAGCACGTCGGACGCGCCGAGGACGTCTCCGCCCTGGAGCTTGACCTGGAATTCGGACTCCCAGCCCTGCTCCGTCAGCGGAGCCTCTTCACGAACCGTTCGATCCTGTCGCATGCCTCCTCGATCCTCTCGCGCGCGGTCGCGTAGCACGCCCGCACGTGGCCCGCACCGCGCTCGCCGAACGCCGAACCCGGCACGACGACGACCTTCTCCTCGCGGAAGAGCCGCTCGGCGAACTCCTCGTCGCCGAGGCCGGTCGAGGCCACGTTCGGGAAGCAGTAGAACGCGCCGCGCGGCTCGAACGTGCGCAGGCCGATCTCGTTGAACCGCCGCCACATGACCTTCCGCCGCTCGTCGTACGAGGCGACCATGCGCTGCACCTCGGGCTCGCCTGAGCGCAGCGCCTCGAGGGCGGCGTACTGCGCCGCGGTCGGCACGCACATGACCGTGTACTGGTGGATCTTCATCATCTGCTCGACGGCCGCGGGCGGCGCGCACGTGTAGCCGATCCGCCATCCGGTCATCGCGTACGACTTCGAGAATCCCGCGAGGTAGACCGTGCGCTCCTTCATGCCGGGCTCGCCGAGGATCGAGCGGTGCTCGGCGCCGTACACGAGGCGGTCGTAGATCTCGTCCGAGTACACGAGCAGGTCGTGCGTGTGCGCGAGCCGCGCGATGCCCTCGAGGTCGCTCGCCTCGAGGACGGCGCCGGTCGGGTTGTTCGGGAAGCCGAGGAGGATCGCCCGCGTGCGCGGCGTGATCGCGCGCTCGACGTCGATCGGCCGGAGGCGGAAGTCGTGCTCCTCGCTCGTCGGCACCGGGACGGGGACGCCGCCGGCGAGGACGATGCCGGGGACGTACGCGACGTACGACGGGTCCGCGAGGATGACCTCGTCGCCCTCGTCGAGCGTCGCGCGCAGCGCGAGGTCGACCGCTTCGGACACCCCGACCGTGACGAGGATCTCCGTCCGCGGGTCGTAGCGGACCCCGCGCCACTGCTCGGTGTGCGCCGAGATGGCCTCGCGGAGCTCGAGGATCCCGTAGTTGGACGTGTACTTCGTCTTGCCTTCCTTGACGGAGCGGATCGCCGCCTCGCGGAAGCGCTCCGGCGTGACGAAGTCGGGCTCCCCTAAGCCGAGCGAGATCGAGCCCTCGACGCCCGAGACCATGTCGAAGAAGCGGCGGATCCCGCTCGCGGGGATCCGCGTCACGCGCTCGTTCGTCAGTCGGCGCTTCATGATGGCCATCTCTCGCTCCTCCCTATGCCGCCTTCGGGCCAGCCGGCGGCCGGCGTCGGTGGTGGTCGGTCGCCCGTTCGTACGCCGCGGCGACGCGGAACATGGTCGCTTCCCGCCAGTAGCTCGCGATCACCTGAAGGCCGACCGGGAGCCCGTCGCTGAGGCCGCACGGGATCGAGATCCCCGGCAGGCCGGCGATGTTCACGGGCAGCGTGCACACGTCGTTCAGGTACATCGCGAGGGGGTCGTCCACCTTCGCGCCGATCCCGAACGCCACCGTCGGTGACGTCGGCGTGAGGAGCGCGTCGATCTGCTCGAAGACGCGCTCGAACTCGGCCTTGATGAGCGTCCGGACCTTTTGCGCCTTCACGTAGTACGCGTCGTAGTACCCGGTCGAGAGCGCGTACGTGCCGAGGATCATGCGCCGCTTCACTTCGGCGCCGAAGCCCGTGCCGCGCGTGCGCTTGTACGTATCGAAGAGGTCGGAGCCCTCCACACGCAGGCCGTAGCGCACACCGTCGTAACGCGCGAGGTTGGCCGACGCTTCGGCCGGCTGGATGATGTAGTAGACGCCGAGCGCGTGGTCCGTTGACGGCAGCGAGACCTCACGGATCGAGGCGCCCTGACGCTCGAGCTCGGCGATCGCAGCGCGCACCGCGCGCTCGACCCCGGGCTCGATGCCCTCGATGAAGTACTCCTTCGGCACGCCGAGGCGCATCCCCCTGACGCCCCTCTCGAGATCGCGGCGCAGGTCCTCGGCGGGCAGCGGCATCGTCGTCGCGTCCGATGGGTCCCGGCCGAAGAGCGCCTGGCAGATGACCGCAACGTCCTCCACCGTGCGCGCGAACGGGCCGACCTGGTCGAGCGACGAGGCGAACGCGACCACGCCGTACCGCGAGACGCGGCCGTATGTCGGCTTCATCCCGGCGACGCCGGTGAGCGCGGCCGGCTGGCGGATCGAGCCGCCGGTGTCCGTCCCGAGCGCGAAGAGCACCTCCCCCGTTGCGACGGACACCGCGGATCCGCCCGACGATCCGCCCGGCACGCGCGTGTCGTCCCACGGGTTGCGCACGGGCCCGAACGCCGAGTTCTCGTTCGACGAGCCCATCGCGAACTCGTCGAGATTCGTCTTGCCGATCATGACGGCGCCCTCGCGGTCGAGGCGCTCGACGACCGTCGCCGAGTACGGCGGGATGTACCCGTCGAGGATCCGCGACCCGGCGGTCGTCTCGACGTCCTTCGTCCCGATGATGTCCTTGCACGCCCACGGGATGCCGCACAGGAGCGGCGCGTCGCCTCGGGCGAGGCGCTCGTCCGCGATCCTCGCCTGCGCGAGCGCGTGCTCCTCGCTCACCGTGAGCCACGCGTTGAAGCGGTCGGCCCTGGCGCGGTCGATCGCGCTCCGCGCGAGCTCGACGGCGCTCGCCTGCTTCGAGCGGAGCAGCGCGGCCGCGTCCGCGATCGTGCCGGGCGGCTCAGCCACCGGGCCGCTCTTCGATGACGGTCTGGACGCGGAAGAGGTCGCCGTCGCGCGCCGGCGCGTTGCGCATCGCGTCCTCGAGCGGGAGGCCCGGCCGGACCTCGTCCTCGCGCATGACGTTGTCGAGCGGAAGGACCGACGCGGTCGGCGGGATGGCCGCGGTGTCGACCTCGCGCAGCTTCCCGACGGCGTCGAGGACGACGCTGAGCTGCTTCGTGAAGCGCTCGACCTCCTCGTCGGTGAGGGCGATCCGCGCGAGGTCGGCCACGTATCGGACCACGGAGCCTTCGATGGCCGCCATGAGCCGAGTCTAGGTTCGGATCGCGCGCGACGCGGTCGCGTCTAGCGGGGACCCGCTCCGAAGTGCGTCGCGGGGATGGAGCCCATCTTCCCGCTTCGGTGGTCCGCGATCGCCTCGAGGATCTCCTCGCGTGTGTTCATGACGAACGGGCCGTACTGCACCACGGGCTCGCGGATCGGGCGGCCGCCGAGGAGCAGGACATCGAACGTCGGCGTGCGGCTGTCCTGGCGCTCGCTGCCCTCGACGCGCAGCGCGTCGCCGGGTCCGAGCACGGCGAGCTGGCCCGAGCGCAGCGCGACGCGCTCCGCGCCGACGAAGCCGAAGCCGCCGAGCGCGTAGACGAGCGCGTTGAAGTCGGGGCGCCAGGGCGCCGTGAGCACCGCGCCCGGGAGGAGCGTGACGTGCGCGTACGTGATCGGCGTGTGCGTCGCGCCCGGGCCGGTGTGGCCCGCGAGGTCGCCGGCGATGACGCGCACGAGCGCGCCGCCGTCGCCCGACCGGACGAGCGCGACCGTGTTCGCGCGGATGTCCTGGTAGCGCGGCTTCTCCCACTTCTGCGCCGCGGGCAGGTTCACCCACAGCTGGACCCCGTGGAAGACGCCGCCGCTGCGGACGAGCGTCTCGGGCGGCATCTCCGAGTGGACGATCCCCGCGCCGGCGGTCATCCACTGCGTGTCGCCGTTCGCGAAGACGCCGCCGCCGCCGGTCGAGTCGCGGTGGACGAACTCGCCGTCGATCATGTACGTGACGGTCTCGAACCCGCGGTGCGGGTGATCGGGCGCGCCCTTCGCCTCGCCGGGCGCGTACTGCACCTCGCCCATCTGGTCGAGGAGGATGAACGGGTCCGCGACCGCCCTCTCGAGGCCGGGGAACGGCCGCCGGACGGGGAACCCCTCGCCCTCGAACGTGCGCATGGCGTCGACGACGCGGTCGACGCGACGGAAGCGCACGGGCGTGCCCCCGGTGACCTGGACGGCGGGGAGCGTGAGCGGATCGGCGATGGTGACGGCGGGCAACTGAATGGACCTCCACGGACGCGAGATGCCGCGCCCGACATCATCGTGAACACCGGATGCGTGGCGATCCTTCCCGATCCCTCGGTCTGCGGGCGGCCGCCTGTTCGCGCGCCCATACCATCGCCTGCCATGTCGTTCCCCGAGGGGATCCCCGTGGACGTGCGACCGGAACGGCTCTTCCCTCCCCTCGGGCGCGAGTACGAGCGCTCGAGCGCGCTCCTCAGCCTCGGCTGGGAGGCGAGCTGGCGCCGCCAGCTCGTGCGGCGCTTCGATCCGCGCGAGGGCGGCCTCTACCTCGACGTCGCGACCGGGACGGGCCTCGTGGCGCGGGCGATGCGGTCGCGCGCGAGCTGCCGCGTCGTCGCGCTCGACCTCGTCGCGGACATGCTCCGCTACGCGGCGCCCACCGACGGCATCCGCTACGTGCGCGCGCGGGCCGAGCGCCTCCCGTTCGCCGATGCGACGTTCCACGGCCTCACCTTCACGTACCTGTTCCGCTACGTGGACGATCCCGTCGCGACGCTGCGCGAGCTCGCGCGCGTCGTGCACCCGGGCGGCCGCGTCGCGATGCTCGAGTTCTCGCGCCCGCGATCGGCGCTCGTGCGTCTCGGGTGGCGCCTGTACACGCGCGTCCTCCTCCCGCCGCTCGGGTCGATCGTCTCGCCCGACTGGCGCGACGTCGGACGGTTCCTCGGACCGTCGATCGAGCGCTTCTACGAGCGCTACGACATGGACCGCATCTGGCGCGACGCCGGCATGGTCAGCGTCCGATCGGACGCGGTCGGCCTCGGCGCGGGCGTCGTCGTGACCGGCGAGGTCGCGCGATGAGGCCCGCCTTCTACGCGCTGCGCGAGGGCGGCTGGCGCGACTACGTCACGCTCCTCCACCCGCCATACACGCTCTGGCACCTCAGCTACGTCGCCCTCGGCGCGGCCCTCGCCACCGAGGTGCGGATCGACCGCCTCGCGGGCACGCTCGTCGCGTTCTTCTGCGCGCTCGGGGTCGGCGCGCACGCGCTCGACGAGCTGAACGGCCGGCCGCTCCGGACGCGCATCCCCGACGGGACCCTGCGAGCGCTGGCGGTCGGCGGCGTCGGGGCGGCCGTGCTGCTCGGGGTCGCGGCGGCCCAGACCGTCGTCGGAGCCGGGCTGTATGTGTTCATCGCGACCGGGATCGCGCTCGTCCTCTTCTATCCGCTCGAGCTCGCGGGCGGGCGCCTGCACAGCGACCTCTGGTTCGCGGTCGCCTGGGGCGGCTTCCCAGTGCTCACTGGCGCCTACGCGAGCGGCGGCGCGCTCACGGCGGCCGCCGTCGCCGGCGCGCTGTACGCGGTCGCGCTCAGCTACGCGCAGCGCGCGCTCAGCACGTGGGTGCGCATGCTGCGCCGCCGCGCCGAGGCGGTGAGCGGCGAGATCGCGCTCGTGAGCGGAGAGCGCATCGCGCTCGACCGCGGTCGCCTCATCGCCGCGCCGGAGGTCGGCCTGCGCTGGCTCACGGCGGTCGCGGTGCTGGTCGCGGTCGCCGCGCTCGCGGCCCGCCTCGCATGACGGGCGCGCCGCGCCTCGACCCGGACCGACTACGGCGGGCCCGCGCCTATCGCGCGTTCTCGCTCTGGACCGGCATGGCCGGCCCTCGCTCGGCCACCCCATCCGCGTTGAGCGACACGAAGTACGACTCGCACGCCATCTCGACGAGCTCCGGCTCGAGCGCCGGCCGCTTCTGGAGGAAGCGCGCCGTGTCGATGATCTGGTCGAGGATGTCGCGCGGATGGCACGAGCGGAGCTCGAGCCCCTTCCGGCGGTAGAAGGCGAGAATCTGCGAGAGCGCCTCGGCCTTGTACTCGATCTGCTTGCGCGCGCAGAGGCGCTTGAGGATCTCCTCGTACTGCTCGACCGTCGGCGACGTGATCCCGATCTTGTAGCGGATCCGCCGGAGGAACGCCTCGTCGACGAGATCCGCCGGGTCGAGGTTCGTCGAGAAGACGATGAGCATGTCGAACGGGATCTCGATCTTCTTGCCCGTGTGCAGCGTGAGGAAGTCGACGCGCTTCTCGAGCGGCACGATCCACCGGTTGAGGAGATCGCGCGGCGAGACGCGCTGGCGTCCGAAGTCGTCGACCATGAAGATGCCGCCGTTCGCCTTCATCTGGAACGGCGCCTCGTACATCTTCGAGGTCTCGTCGTAGATGAGGTCGAGCGTCTCGAGCGTGAGCTCGCCGCCGGTCATGACGATCGGACGCTTCGAGACGATCCAGCGGTGGTCGAGCCGCGCGCGGTCCTGCATCGCGAGATCGACCGCCATGCGGTGGTAGACCTGGTCGTACACTTTGATGATCTGACCGTCGACCTCGACGGCGAACGGCAGCACGACCTCGCCTCGCAGGAGGCCGACCATCACCTCGGCGATCGTCGTCTTTCCGTTGCCGGGCGGGCCGAAGAGGAAGATCGACTTGCCCGAGTTGATCGCCGGGCCGAGCTGCGTGAGCGTCTCGCGAGGGATGACGAGGTGCGCGAACGCGCGGACGACGTCCTCCTGCGTCACCGTGACGTTCGCGATGCTCTGCCGCTGCACGGCCGCGACGTACGTCGCGAGCGGGACCGGCGCGCGCCCCACGTACTGGCTCCGCGCGAGCGCCTCCTGCGCCTTCTCCGCTCCTTTGTCGACGATGACGAACTGGTACGTCGCGGCGGAGAGGCCCGACCCGCCGCGGATCTCGACGAGGCGCTCGACCTTGAGGAAGTCCATGACCTTCTCGGCCACGTTCGGGATCGGGAGGCCGAGCGAGGTCGCGAGCTCGCCGAGCGTCATCTGCCCGCGCAGGTAGAGGGTCTTGAGCGCGAGGTCCGCGAGCAGGCCGAGCTGGAGGCCGGTCTGCTCGATCGACTGCGGCTCCGGCGGCAGCGGGATCCTGGGCATCTCCGCGGCCGGCGCGGGGCCGAGCGTGATGCCCGGCTGCGGCGGTGAGATGGTCATCGGGCAGGAGTATGAACGTGGCGCTGGCTTGTTACGTTGCTGGGCGAACTCCCCGAGCGAGTGCCGGAAATTGACTTTGGGCTTGGCTGGTCGTTCGATGCGTGCCGGTGAGCGCTACACCCGCCTGGGCCGTCGGCCCGGGGCGTCCCTCGTTGCGAGCCCAGCGGCTCGTCGCGGACGGCGCGCTCGCGCTCATCGCGGTCGGCTGGATCCTCGCGAGCGGCGCCGGGGCACCGAGCGACATCGCGCCGGACCCCGCGCGCGTGATCCCGCTCGCCGTGCAGCTCGTCGTCGATCCGGCCCTCGCGCAGCACACGTACGTCTCGCTGGCCCGCGTCGTCGTCGCGGTCGCCATCGCGGTGGTCGCGGGGACCGGGCTCATGATCGCGGCGCGCTTCGTCCGCCTCACGCGCATCCTGCTCGCGCAGCGGCTCCTGCCGGTCCTCAACGCGTTCCCGACCGTCGGGTGGGCGCTCCTCGCCGTCTTCTGGTTCGGCGTGAACGACGTCGCCGTCGTCTTCGTCGTGGTCGCCATCCTCCTGCCGTTCACGATGGCGAACGTCTGGGCGGGGCTCCTCACGCTCGATGAGGAGGTGTACGAGATGGGCCGCTCGTTCACGCGCGACCGGCTGCGGCGCCTGCGCCTCATCGTGCTGCCGCAGCTGCTGCCCGACATCGTGAGCTCGCTCCGCATCTCGTACGGGGTCGGCTGGAAGGTCGGCATCGTCGCCGAGGTGTTCGGAGTGACCAGTGGGCTTGGCTATCTCATGTCGTATGCCCGTACCGTGTTCGACACCGCGCTGCTCTACGCCGCGATCCTCGTCATCGTCCTCCTCGTCTTCGTCGCTGACGGACTAGTGTTCGCGCGCCTCGAGCGGCTGGTGACGAGACATCGCGCCGACGCCGCGGCCACGACATTCGCCCTGGAGGTCGCCAGATGAAGCTCGCCTTGACCCTGCTCGTCGCGCTCCTCGTGACCGCGTGCGCGCCCGCACCGGCGGCGCCCACGGGAACCCCCGCGCAGGCCACACCCGCGCAGCGCACCACGCTCGAGATCGCGTACGCCGACGATCCGAGCCGCCACGCGCTGTTGTGGGCGATCACGAACGGCAAGGTGACCTCGCCGACCGTCGACGTGAAGGTGAGCTTCCTCCCGCTCCCGCAGATCATCCCTGCCGCGAACACGAAGCAGTACGACGCGCTCGAGGCGACGCCGCTCGCGGTACCGCGCGCGCCAGGCGCCGACCCGGGCTTCCTCATCCTCTCCAACGGGCTGGTGAACATCTCGAGCACGGCGCTGATGGTCGGAAAGGACGGGGCCAGGTCGCCGGCCGAGCTGAAGGGCAAGACCATCGGCGTTGCGTCGCTCGGCGGTACGTTCGTGCTCGAGACGCGGTACGTGCTCCAGAAGCAGCACGGCCTGAACACCGACCTGCGCAGCGGCGAGGTGAAGTTCAGCGAGACCCCGCCGGAGGCGACGCCGACCCTGCTGAAGGAGAACAAGCTCGACGCAGCCGTGCTCGCGCAGCTCGCGTACTACCGGCTGCGGACCTCCCCGGACCACCGCCTGCTCGCGAACGTGACGGAGGAGTTCACGCGGCTGTCGGGGCACCGCCCGGTGAACAGCGTGATCGTCACCTACCGCGACAAGGTCCAGACGAAGAAGGCCGCGCTCGGCGAGCTGCAGCGGATGCTCGCGAGCTCGCGGGCCTACCTCCTGGCGAACAAGGCCGAGGTCTTCAAGGACGTCGCGGCGAAGCGCAACGTCGACCAGGCCTTCCTGGAGTGGATCTTCACGGTGCTCGACCTCGCCGCGGGTCCCGTGACCGATACGGACATGGCGCAGATCGCGGCGACGTGGGAGGCCGCGAAGAGCATCGGCGACATCCAGAGCGCCCCCGCAGTGAAGGACGTCGTCTTCCGGCCGTGATCGAGGTCCGCGGCCTCACGGTGCGCTTCGGCCACCGAACGGTCCTGGACCGATCGACGTTCACCGTCGGGGCCGGCGAGCTGCTCTGCGTGCTCGGCGCGTCCGGGTCCGGCAAGACGACGCTCCTGCGCGCCATCGGCGGCCTCCTGCGTCCGACCTCGGGCGAGGTGCGCGTCGCGGGCGAGCCACCCGAGCGGGCCTGGCGCCGGTGCGCGTACGTCTTCCAGGCGCCGCGGCTCGTGCCGTGGCGGACGGCGCTCGGGAACGTCCGCCTCGCGCAGGAACTACGCACGGGACACGCGAACTGCGAGGCGTCGAGGTATCTCGAGATGGTCGGGCTCGGCGCGCTCGCCGACAGCTATCCCTCAACGCTCTCCGGCGGGGAGCGGCAGCGAGTCGCCCTCGCGCGCGCGCTCGTCGTCGAGCCCGAGGTGATCCTCATGGACGAGCCGTTCAGCGCGCTCGACGCGACGACGAGGTCGCGGCTGCGGGAGGAGGTCCTCCGCATCTGGCGGGACCGGAAGCGCACGATCGTGTTCGTTACCCACGACATCGCCGAGGCCGACGCCCTCGCGGCCCGCCGGCTGTCCCTCGACTAGCGCGCGCCGAGGAGCCGGTCGAATCCGTCCTCGTCGATGACCTTCACGCCGAGCTGGGTCGCCTTCTCGAGCTTGCTGCCGGCGCCCGGCCCGGCCACGACGAGATCGGTCTTCTTGCTCACGGATCCCGACGTCTTGCCGCCGAGCGACCTGACGAGCGCCTCGGCGTCCTCGCGCGAGCGCCGTTCGAGCGTGCCGGTGAACACGACCGTCTTGCCGGCGAACGGTCCCGCCTTCGGGACGGCACGCCGCTCGGGCATCACGGGCTTCACGTGTCGCGCGAGCTTGTCGAGGAACGTGCGCTCCGTCGGATCGGCGAACCAGTCGCTGATGCGCGCCGCGACGATGGGCCCGATCCCCTCGATCGCCTGCAGCTCCTCCGGCGTCGCCGCGCGCAGCCGGTCGAAGGCCTGCGCGAGCGTCGCGTCCGGTCCGAGCTCGTCGGCGAGCCACTGCGCGAGGACCTCGCTCGTCGTCCAGCCCATGTTCGGGACGCCGAGCGATACGAGGATCCGCTCGAGCGGCTGCTCCTTCGCGGCCTGGATGCGCTGGTACAGGTTCGACGCGCTCTTCTCGGCGTAGCGGTCGAGGTCGGTGAGCTGGTCCATCGTGAGGTCGAAGAGGTCCGCCCCGTCGCTCACGAGCCCCCGCTTTTGGACCTGCGTGAGGAAGGCCCAGCCCGCGCCCTCGATGTCCGTCGCGCCGACGAAGTGGCCGAGCCGCTGGCCCTGCTTCGCGGGGCACGCCGGGTTCGCGCAGCGGTACGCGACCTCGTCCTCCTTGTGCTCGACCCCGCCGGCGCACTCGGGGCAGCGCTCCGGCACGTCCCACTCGGGACCGCGCTTCTTGCGGTCGGCGTCGACGACGGCGACGACCTCGGGGATGACGTCGCCCGCGCGCTGGATCACGACGCGGTCGCCGACGCGCACGTCGAGACGTCGCACCTCGTCGAGGTTGTGGAGCGTCGCGCGCTTCACGGTCGTGCCGCCGACCTGCACCGGCGCGAGCCACGCGACCGGCGTGAGCACGCCGGTGCGTCCGACGTACGCTTTGATGTCCTCGACCACTGTCGTCGCTTGCTCCGCCGGGAACTTGTACGCGATCGCCCAGCGCGGCGTGCGGGCGACGAAACCCAGCCGCTGCTGGTCGGCGACCGCGTCGACCTTCACGACGACGCCGTCCACGCCGTACCCGAGCTCCTCGCGCTCGGCGTGGCGCTCGGCGGCGTACGCGACGACCGCGTCCGCGCCGGTGACGCGCCGCCACTTCGGGTTCACCCGGAAGCCGAGCGCTTTCAGGCGCTCGAGGAGGTCGTGCTGGGTCGGGACGTCGAGCCCGGCCGCGCTGTACATGAAGACCGAGAGGTCGCGCTCCGCCGTCTTGCGCGGGTCGACCTGGCGCACCGCGCCGGCGGCCGCGTTCCGCGGGTTCGCGAAGACGGCCTCGCCGCGCTCCGCCCGCTCGCGGTTCGTCGCCTCGAAGGACCGCACCGGCAGGTACACCTCGCCGCGCACGTCGATGCGCCCCGGCATCCGCTCGCGCAGCGTGAGCGGGACGCTCTTGATCGCGCGCAGGTTCGCCGTGATCTCTTCGCCGGTCGTGCCGTCGCCCCGGGTTGCACCCTCGGTGAAGCGGCCGTCGACGTACGTGAGGTTGACGGCGAGGCCGTCGATCTTCAGCTCGCAGACGTAGTCGACCTCGTCGCTCCGGCCGAGGAGCTTGCGCACGCGCTGGTCGAACGCGCGGACCTCGTCCTCGTTGAAGGCGTTGCCGAGCGACAGCATCGGCGCGACGTGGCGGATCGGCCGGAACCGCTCCGACGGCGGCGCGCCGACGCGCTGCGTCGGCGACTCGGGCGTGACGAGCTCGGGATGGTCGGCCTCGAGCGTGAGGAGCTCGCGCATGAGCGCGTCGTACTGCTCGTCGCTGATCGTCGGCGCGTCGAGCACGTGGTACTCGTAGTTCGCCGTCTCGATCGCCGCTCGCAGCTCGGCGGCGCGGCGCTGGATGGCTCGGGCCACGCCGCCGATGCTAGGCGATCAGATCAGGCGAGGTACCTCTTGAACCACTCGATCGCGTCGACCCAGGCCTTGCGCGACTGGTCCGGGACGTAGCGTGCGCCGGTGTCGTTGTGGAAGGCGTGCATCGTCCCGGGATAGGTCGTGAACTTGTACGTCGCGCCGGCCTTCTTCATCGCGTCCTCGGCGCGGCCCTGCCCCGAGTTCACGTTGTTGTCGGTCTCGGCGTAGACGCCGAGCACCGCGGCCTTCGTCACCGTCATCCCCGACGGCTCCTGCGGCACGGGGCCGTAGAACGGGACGGCGGCCTGGACCACGGTGGGACCGCCGAGGTTGACGAGATGCCACACCGTGCCGCCGCCGAAGCAGAAGCCGACGGCGCCGAGCTTGGCGCCGTTCACGTACGGCTGCGCCTTCATGTGGTCGAGCGCGGAGGTGAAGTCCTTCACCATGTCGGCCGGCGCGCGCTTGCTGAGCGACGCGTTGTACGCCGCCTGGTCCGACAGCTTGTCGGCGCCGCCCTCACGTGAGAGGACGTCGATCGCGACGGCGGCGAACCCCGCGGTCGCGACACGCCGCGTCACGTCCTTGATGTGCTCGAGGAGCCCGCGGTTCTCGTGCATGACGATGATCGCCGGGTACTTCCCGTCCGCCTTCGGCCGGGCGATGTACCCGATGAGGTTCGCGCCGTCGGCGGCCTTGATCGTCGCCGGACCCGCGGTGATGCGGGGGTCGTCCGGCTTCACGGTGATCCCGTCGGTCGTCGTTGCGGGCGGCGGCGTCGCGTACGCGACCGCGGTCGCCGCGGTCGCCGCGGCCGTCGGGGCCGCCGTGGGCGCGCTCGTCGCCGCGGCGGTGGCCGCTGCCGCTGTGGGCGCCGCGGTCGCGGGCGTCGCCGGCGCCCCGCCGCAGGCCGCGATGAACGCGGTCGCGGCCGTCGTCGTGCCGAGGATCATGGTGAGGCGCCGGATGAGCTCGCGCCTGCTGATCAGACCGTCCTTGAAGTCCTCGTAGTGCTCGACCGCGAGGTACTGCTGGGTCTCGTTCATCACGTCCTCCCGTTCTGTTCCCGCTGAACATACGGGCCGCGGCGGGTCGCGGTTCGGTCGAGCGAGCCAGGGGGCGCGGTCTTATCGCATGGCGCGGTGGGGGCGGGAGGGCCCGCTAGAGCAGGCGAAGGTCCGCGAACGCGGCCATCAGCTTCTTCACGCCCCTCTGCGGGAACGCGACGGTCACCTCCTCGTCGTCGGCGCGCACCGCGCTCGAGACGACGATCCCCTCGCCGAAGCTCGGGTGGCGCACCTTCTGGCCCGCGCGGAAGCGCGTCGTGACCGGCGCGCGCTCGCGCGCCGCTCCGCCGTTCCCAGGGGTAGGGGCCCCTGTGCGCGAATGCGCGCGTGCGCCGCTCCACACGGACGGCAGGCCCTCGAGCGCGCCCTCCCGCCGCGCGGCGCGCCGCTCCTCGTAGCGCGCGCGGGCGGCCACGTCGTCACGCTCCTCCCACACATCGCGCTCCTCCGTCTCGAGCTCGCGACGTTCGACCCCTACCGCAGGAAGCTCATCGAGGAAGCGTGATGGCGGGTTCTCGGAGGTCCGTCCGAAGAGCGTGCGCTGCCGCGCCCACGACAGGTAGCAGTGGTCCATCGCGCGAGTGATCCCGACGTAGCAGAGCCGCCGCTCTTCCTCGAGCTCGCGCTCGTTGCGTGACTCGAGCGCACGTGCGTGCGGGAAGATGCCTTCCTCCATCCCTGTGAGGAAGACGATCGGGAACTCGAGTCCTTTCACAGCGTGCGCGGTGATGAGCGTCGCCGCCGGACGATCATCGCGGATCTCGTCCTGGTCGGTGACGAGGACGACGCGTTCAAGGAAGGCGGTCAGCTGCTCCTCCTGCGGCGCGCGCGCGATCTCGTCCTCCTCGGCCACCGTACGTAGCTCCAGGACGTTCTCCAGTCGCCGCGCGCCCTCTTCGGTCCCATCATCAAGGTGTCGCGCGTATCCCGTCGTCTCCAGGACGAGGTCGATCAGCTCGGGGACGCTCCGCCCGTCGGCCATCTCGCGGAGCGAGGTCAGCAGCCCGCCGAAGGAGCGCAGGGCGGACCGTTGCCGCCTCGCGATGGTGGTGATCTCGTCGGCGCGGGCGAGCGCGGCCATGAGCGAGAGCGATCGGTCGGCGGCGAACGCTAGGAACGCTTCCTGGGTCTTCGTCCCGATCTCCCGCGGCGGGACGTTGACCACGCGAGTGAACGCGACCCTGTCCTGGGGATTCGCCACCAGCCGCAGGTAGTGCACGACGTCCTTGACCTCGCGGCGCTGGTAGAACGAGACGTCGCCGATGAGCTGATACGCGAGACCGAAGCGCCGGAAGACATCCTCGATCGCGCGCGACTGCGCGTTCGTGCGGTAGATCACCGCCACATCTCGTGGTGCCTTGACCGAACCGTCGCGCCGCAGCCGCTCCAACTCGTGGGCGATGAGCTCCGCCTCGTTGTGCTCGGTGAACGCCTCGACCACCGCAACGTCGGAACCTCCGTCGCGCTGGGTCCAGAGCCGCTTCTCCTTGCGCGACGCGTTGTGGCGGACGATCGCGTGCGCCGCGTCGAGGATCCGCTGCGTGCTTCGGTAGTTCTGCTCGAGCTTCACGACGGTCGTCTTCGGGAAGTCGCGCTCGAAGTCGAGGATGTTGCGGATGTCGGCGCCGCGCCACGAGTAGATCGCCTGGTCGTCGTCGCCGACGACCGCGAGGTTCTGCTTCCACCCGGTGAGGTAGCGCACCAGGACGTACTGCGCGCGGTTCGTGTCCTGGTACTCGTCGACGAGGATGTGCTCGAAGCGGTCCTGCCACCTGTTGAGCGCGTCGTCGTCGACCTCGAAGAGACGGACGACGAAGAGGAGCAGGTCGTCGAAGTCGAGCGCGTTGTTCTCCCGGAGGAGCGCCTCGTAGCGCGGCCACACGATCGACGTCACGCGCTCGAGCTGCCCGCGCGCGCTGCTCGTGAGGTCGGCCGGCCCGCGCAGCTCGTTCTTCGCGGTCGAGATCGTGGCCGCGATCGCGCCGGGCGGGACAAGGCGCTCGCCGAGGCCGGCGTCCTCCATGGCCCGCCGCAGGAGGGCGCGCTGGTCGGCCTCGTCGTAGATCGCGAAGCCCGGATCGACGCCGACGGAGCGGGCATGCCGGCGCAGCAGGCGGGCGCAGAACGCGTGGAAGGTACCGACCGTCAGGTCCGCGAGGGCGGCCGCGGGCACGAGGCGCTCGAGCCGCTCGCGCATCTCGCGGGCGGCCTTGTTCGTGAACGTGACGGCGAGGATCGCCCGCGGCGAGACGCCGAGGTCTCGCATGAGGTAGGCGATACGGTGCGTGAGGACGCGCGTCTTGCCCGAGCCGGCGCCGGCGAGGATGAGCAGCGGGCCGGTCCCGTGGGTGACCGCCCGACGCTGCTCGGCGTTCAGGACGTCGAGGATCGGGTCGGACACTCACCGATGGTAGGGAACGAGCTCGCGGTGGATAACTGGAGCGAAGTGGTGGATATCTCGGACGCGGATCGTGGACGGATCCGTCGCGCCCGCGTTCCGGCGGGCTACCCTTCGCGACCGTCCCCGAGAGGGGGCCGTCCGGGGGAGCGCTACCGAGATCGCCTCAAGGTTCTGCGTCATCCGTCGGTCGGTCCTCGCTCGGGGCTTCCTCTTCTCATCCACAGTCGTGTGCGATCGCGGTGGATATCCGCACGGATCGGTGGACACGAGCGGCACCCGACCGGGCGAGATCGTGGACAAGCCCATTGAGCGCGGCGCGGCGCGTCCGTATGTTTCACCGCGACCCGAGGGGTCTGCTAAAGGGATCGGCAGGGCCCGAGATCCTATCAAGGGCCAGGTCCCGGGAGCGCAACCGGAGATAGCATCAAAGGCCGTCCGAGAGGGTATTGAGGACGGGCTCCACGACCCAGGCGCAGTCTTCGAAGCTGCAACTGGGATCCGGAAGCAGGTCGCTCGGGTCGCTTATTGTCCTTTTTCATCCAGGGGAACGCCCGCTTCGTAACCTGCCGTAGATGACCGTCGACGGGCGGGACAGCGGCCTGGTCGAGGCGCTGGCCGCGCACGACCTGAGCGCGCTCAGCACGCTCTACGACCGCTACGGGCGCGTCTCGTACACGCTCGCCTACCGGATCCTCGGCGAGGCCGAGGGGGCCGAGGACGTCGTCCAGGACGCCTTCCTCGCGGCCTGGCGCGGGGCTGGGACGTTCCGCCGGGAGCGCGGGAACGTCCGCAGCTGGCTCCTGTCGATCGTCCACCACCGCGCCGTCGACGTCCTGCGCCGCCGGACGGCCTTCCGGCCCGCGCCGCTCGAGGCCGCCGACCACACGCCCTCCGACCAGGACACGGCGGAGGAGGCTGCGCGGAACGTCGAGCGTGGGTCCGTGCGCGCCGCCCTCGAGACGCTCCCGGAGGCGCAGCGCCGGACGATCGAGCTCGCCTACTTCGGCGGGTACACGCAGTCCGAGCTCGCCCAGCTCATGGGCGTGCCGCTCGGGACGGTGAAGGGCCGCATGCGCATCGGCCTGCAGAAGATGCGGCGCGTGCTCGGGGCGACACCGTGACGCACGTCGACGACGACCTCGAGCTCTACGCGGTCGGGGCGCTCGCGCCGGAGCGCGCCGCGGAGATCGCGGCGCACCTCCGCTCGTGCCCGTCATGCCGCACGGCCGCGGACGAGATCGACGAGGTCGTCGCCGTCCTGGCCGACGCGGTGCCGCCGCGGGAGCCGCCGGCGGGCCTCAAGGACCGCATCCTCGCGGCCGCGGCCGCCGACGTGCGCCGTCAGCGGCAGGTCGTGCGCCTTCCGCGCGTCCGCGTCGACCCGCGGACCCTCGCGATGGCCGCAACGATCGTGCTCCTGCTCGGGTTCGGAGCGGACCAGACGCTCCGGCTCCAGACCGTCGAGGCGCAACGGGACGAGTACCAGCAGGGCCTCGCGAACGTCGCCCGGGGCGGGCGGACCTGGTACATGGCGGGTCTCGACCAGTGGCAGGGCTCGGGCGGGAACCTCATGCAGCCCTCGTCGGGCAAGCCGGCGTTCGTCCTCTTCCACGACCTGCGTCCGCTCTCCGACGGCCAGCTCTACGCGCTGTGGCTCATCTCGCCCGACGGCAAGTGGGTACGAGGCGCGAACTTCAGACCGGCCGCCGAGCGCCTGCAGATGGTCGAGGTCGGCCAGGACCTCGCGGGGTTCGAGCAGTGCGCCGTGACGGTCGAGACGCAGGCCTCCGGCAAGCGCGAGGGTCCGCTCGTCATGCAGTCGAGGATCGCCCCGCCTTCACGTTGACCGCGGCGTACCTATCGTCGAAGTTCGGCATCGCGAACGCGAGGTGTGCGATGCCCGCGTGTAACGACGAAGGCCGGCCCTCACGGGCCGGCCTTCGATGCGGAGAGCAGGGTGCCGGGCTAGTAGTCCATCCCGCCGGGCGGCATGGCCGGAGCCTTCTCCTTCTCCGGGATGTCCGTGATGAGCGCCTCCGTGGTGAGGATCATCCCGGCGATGGAGCCGGCGTTCTCGAGCGCGGACCGCGCGACCTTCACCGGGTCGATGACGCCCGCCTCGAACATATCGACGAACTTGTTCGCGATGATGTCGTAGCCCCACGTGTTCGACTTGTGCTCGACCTGCGCCCGGCGCACGCCGTCGATGATCACGGAGCCGTCGAGGCCGGCGTTCGCCGCCAGCTGACGGATGGGGCCCTCCATCGCGCGACGCAGGATCACGACGCCTGTCTTCTCGTCGCCCTCGTGGGACTTCTCGAGCGCGTCGAGCGCCTTCAGCGCGTTGAGGTACACGACCTCGCCGCCCGGGATGACGCCCTCCTCGACCGCGGCGCGCGCGGCGGAGAGGGAGTCCTCGACGCGGTGCTTCTTCTCCTTGAGCTCGACCTCGGTGCCGGCGCCGACCTTGATGACGGCGACGCCGCCGGCGAGCTTGGCGAGACGCTCGTTCAGCTTCTCCTTGTCGAAGTCGCTGGTCGTCTCCTCGACCTGCGCCTTGATCTGCTTGACGCGCGCCATGATCGCTTCCTGCGAGCCGTGGCCCTCGACGAAGGTGGTCTCGTCCTTGTTCGCCGTGACCCGGCGGCAGCGGCCGAGGTCCTGGACCGTCGTCGTGTCGAGCTTGCGGCCGGTCTCCTCGCTGATGACCTTGCCGCCCGTAAGGATCGCGATGTCCTCGAGCATGGCCTTGCGGCGGTCGCCGAATCCAGGCGCCTTCACCGCGAGGACGTTCAGGGTGCCCTTCAGCTTGTTCACGACGAGCGTGGCGAGCGCCTCGCCGTCGACGTCCTCGGCGACGATCACGAGGTTCTTGCTCACCTGCACGAGCTTCTCGAGGACCGGCAGAATGTCCGTGATCGCCGAGATCTTCTTGTCGGTGATGAGGATGTACGGCTCCTCGATCACGGCCTCCATCTTGTCGGGGTTCGTGACGAGGTAGGCCGAGATGTAGCCGCGGTCGATCTGCATGCCCTCGACGTACTCGGTCTCGAACTGCAGGGTCTTCGACTCCTCGACGGTGATCACGCCGTCGCGGCCGACCTTGTCCATGACCTCGGCGATGAGCTTGCCGATCTCCGGGTCGGCGGCCGAGTTCGCGGCGATCTCGCCGATCTGCTGCTTGCCCTTGACCTCGACGGCCTGCTTCTTCAGCTCGTCGACGAGCGCGTCGACGCCCTTCTCGAGGCCGCGCTTCAGGAGCATCGCGTTCGCGCCGGCCGCGATCTGGCGCATGCCCTCGTGGACGATGGACTGCGCGAGGACGACGGAGGTCGTCGTGCCGTCGCCGGCGATGTCGTTCGTCTTCGTCGCAGCCTCCTTGAGGAGCTGCGCGCCCATGTTCTCGTACGGGTCCTGGAGCTCGACCTCGCGCGCGACGGTGACGCCGTCGTGCGTGACGGTCGGCGCGCCGAACTTCTTGTCGAGCGCGACGTTGCGGCCCTTCGGTCCGAGCGTCGTCTTCACGGCGTTCGCCATGGTGTCGACGCCCGCCTTCAGCGACTTGCGGGCCTCATCGGTGAACGTGAGCTGCTTCGGCATCGTGTCCTCTCCTAGGCCTCGACGAGGGCGAGGACGTCGTCCTGGTGCATGACCAGGTGCTCCTCGTCGTCGATCTTGAATTCGGTCCCGGCGTACTTCTGGTAAAGGACGCGGTCCCCGACCTTGAGGACCATCTCCACCTTGTTGCCGTTCTTGTCGAGCCCGCCCGGGCCGACCGCCACGATCTTCCCCTCCTGGGGCTTCTCCTTCGCCGTGTCCGGCAGGACGATCCCGCTCTTCGTCATCTCTTCGCGCTGCAGCGGCTTGATGACGACGCGGGCGCCCAGCGGCTTCAGCTTGGTCTTCTCAGCGACGGCTGTTGCCATGTGCTCCCTCCTACGCCTCTCTCTAGTCCCAAATTTGGTCGCGGGGCAGGGCTCACCCACGGATCGAATGCCCGGAGAGGGTGTTAGCACTCCGCCCGCGAGACTGCTAGCGAAGTTATTGGGAGCGCCAGCGGCTGTCAAGCCGAGCCACCCGCCGAGCGGGGGCCGGCCGCCCAAGGCTAGGCTGTGCCGCCGATGCGCATCGCCAAGCTCGAGACGTACGTGCTCGAGGCGCGCCTCGACAAGCCCATCCAGTTCGGGATCGGCCCGTACGGCGCGTTCACGGCCACGCTGGTCGAGCTCACCACCGACGACGGCATCACGGGCATCGGGGAGTGCATCGCGCGGAAGGCCCCGCGGGTCACCGACGTCGTCGTGCGGGACCTCCTCTGGCCAGTGCTCGAGGGCCGCGACCCGCGGGACGCCGGCGGGATCTGGGACGACCTCTTCCGGCAGCTCCGCGGCTGGGGGCACTACCGCGGGTTCGTCCAGGAGGCGATGAGCGGCGTCGACCAGGCGCTCTGGGACATCGTCGCGAAGGCGCAGGGCGTCCCGCTCTACAAGGCGCTCGGCGGCGCGGGCCGGGACCGCGTCCCGGTGTACGCGTCATCCGTGTACATCGCCGACCTCGACACGATGCAGCGCGAGACGCGCGAGCAGGTCGCGAAGGGTCACACCGCGCTGAAGACGAAGGTCGGGCGGACGCCCGAGCTCGGCGGGCTGCGCATGGACATCGAGAGCGTGCGAGCGGTCCGCGAGGCCGCGGGGCCGGGCATCGAGATCGGGACCGACGTGAACAGCGCGTACGACGCCGCGACCGCGATCCGCTTCTGCGACGCGGTCGAGAGATACGACATCACGTTCCTCGAGGAGCCCGTCTACCCCGACGACATCGACGGGTACGAGCAGATCCGCCGTCACACCACCATCGCGCTCGCCTGCGGCGAGTCCGAGTTCGGCATCTTCGGGTTCCGCGAGCTCCTGCGCCGTCGCGCTGTCGACATCGTGCAGCCAGACATCGCGCGCGTCGGCGGGTTCACCGGCGGCATGCGCCTCGGGGCGCTCGCGCACGCGCACAACGTGCGCTACGCGCCGCACACGGGGTTCTCGTGTGGCGTCGCGCAGCTCGCGTCGATCCACCTCGCGGCCGCGGTGCCGAACCTGTGGAAGTCAGAGCTCATGTTCATCAGTAACCCGTTGGCGGAGTTGTTCACCGAGCCGCTCCCCACGGCGACCCAAGGCGTAGTGGACGTGCCGCAGCGCCCAGGAATGGGTCTCGCGCTGGACATGAAGAAGGTCGAGCGCTACCGCCTGAAGTAGCGCATCGTTACGGCTCCAGGACGACCTCGCCGAGTGCCCGGCGCACGGCTCGGATCGTGGCGTCGAGGATCTGGTCGCCGACCGAAGCTCCGAGCGGACCCCGTCGTAGGAAGCCTCGGTCCAGAGTTGTGATCTCTTCACAGAACAGCACGGAGTCATGACGGATCCCGCCCGAACCCGTGGGCAGGCCGAGATGCGTTGGGCCGAGCGCACCCTCCGAATAGACCGGGATCACGGCGACGTGGTCGCGCAGGCGGTTCCGCACGTTGGATGAGACGACGAGCACCGTCCTCGGCTGATGCAGGTCTTCTGGGCGTCCCGGGGTCATGGCCATCCATATCTCGCCTTGCCGCGGCCATTCAGTCACTCGATCGCTTCTCGAAGAGCCGCTGAGCGGCTGCGGCTCGGATCCTGGCCCATGCGGCCGCCTCCCGGCGCTCCGTGGCGGAGCGAGGGGCCAGGAGTTGACGCTCCATAGCCTCGTCCTGCTGGCGGGCGTACCAGAGCTGGAGAGCCTCGTCGATCACGGAGCTGCGATCCCGGCCAGGGTGCTCGTCCACATATCGGTCGACGGCCGCGACCAGCTCCGGGTCGAGGGTGGCCCCGACCTTCACGCGCCGAAGGGAGCGGCCCACGTCATCTGCCATCTTATCCGCTGTTCTATCGGATGGTCCTGGACGAGCCCGGCGGGGTCGCGCCGTTCGCCCCGTCGGCGGGCCGCTCCGAAGCCCTCGCGTAATAGACCTGCCGACGGCACCGGGCATGGGTCTCGCGCTCGATGCGAGGGAGATCGCGGGATACCGCCTCACGTAGGGGGAGGCAGGCCATGGCGGCGCAGCACGAGCACCCGACCGAGACGCGCGACCCGCACGCCCACGTGGTCCCAACTGGCGACCCCGACCACGAGACCACGGTCACGGACGAGGCGAAGCGGCCGCTCGCATTCATCGAGCGCGCGCAGGACGTCCTCACGGTGAAGCGCGTGTACGGCGAGCCCATCGAACGCAACGGGGTGACGGTCATCCCGGTCGCGAGCGTCGGCGGGGGCGGTGGTGGCGGTGGTGG
>Ga0233425_10002600_pt1 | contig 34962 bp, 34 predicted proteins | sample Watercolumn_Towu_2_FD_181712 | JGI IMG/M metagenome (GOLD analysis project Ga0233425, IMG submission 181712) | Freshwater microbial communities from Lake Towuti, South Sulawesi, Indonesia - Watercolumn_Towuti2014_140_MG | ecosystem: Environmental > Aquatic > Freshwater > Lake | place...
ATCAAGGAAAACGGTACCGCCTTCGGCGTTCTGGAGTTTCCCCACATTTAAGGTGTCTGCCCCGGTAAAAGCACCCTTTTCATGGCCAAATAATTCACTTTCCAACAGATGGTCCGGTATGGCAGTTGATGCAAACAAAGGGGTTGTTTCCCCTTGAACTGTTCCTGTGGATGAGGTTGGCGACAAGTTCCTTGCCTGTGCCTGTCTCTCCGGTGATGAGGACGTTGCAATCGGTCACAGACGCATGATCAGCAAGCATACTGACCGATTGCATGGCACGGCTTGCCCCTATCAGATTCTGTGTGCTGCCTGATTTCTGTGGCATCTTTTTGTAAAAAGATAAGGATTTTTTGGTGTCGTTGTTGGAAAGGCACCGTTCGATACTCTGAAGCAGTTCTTCTTTTTTAAAGGGATATTTAAAATAATCATTAATACCGGCTCTGAGGGCTGTAATAATATGTTCCTCGGAGCTGTTTTCTGTAATCATGATTAGTGGAATCAGCCTGTCCAGTTCTCTGATTCTTTTGGCTATATGTAATACATGACTGTCAGCGCTACAAAAAGAGCCGAGCAGTATAAGGTCAATATCTTCCTTCGATACGTATGTCTGAAAAACTGTTTTGTAAGACGATTCGAACACCGTAATGTCATTGCCGTATAAGGAGTTTTTCATGTCCCGACGCAATACATCATTGTCTTCTACAATTAATATTTTTGGTTGTTCCATGATCAGTTGTCTTTGTATAAGAATGAAAGCCGAATGATTACCGTAGTTACATTTTTGTACCACTCACTCAACGAATGAATGGCAGATTTCTTTGCACTGTTAGAAAATCGGCGTTTATCACGTTTCTCAGTGTCCTAATATTTTTTAAGTAAATTTTATTTTTGCAGAAAGTGTGCCATCAAGATATGCCATGGCAAGAAATCCGACTGCTGTATGAAGGGCTTTTGCTTAAATCTTATTTTTACAAGAAGTTTCAATGTTTGCTTCTTAAAAAAGGAGATGGTGTTGTTCAGATGTGAATGCGTCTTTCGAAAGGGAAAAGTGTTTCATAGGACAAAAGTGTCTCATGAAACAAAAGTGTTCCATGAGACACTTTTATATCAAATTTTCAGGTAACATTAACTTGCTATTGTATAAATTCCTGAAGGGAAAACCGGAGTACAATAATGGGCGTTTGCGTACAAATTTGCACACTCCAGCGCCGATTCTTTCTGTGTTAGGCCGGTGCGGATAAACAAACTTATTTCCAGCGACCCGATCGGGGAAGTGTCCGTCCCTCCCTCCCAACAAACCGATTGAATGAAACGATTTTTTCTATTCAGAAATAGTATAATCAACCACCCTTCGCTCTGTGCATACGTTTCTTACGAATTGCACAATCTTTACATGCTCCGGATGTTTTTGGTAGGCATTGAGAGACTCCATATTTTCAAACTCGGAATACAATACGACATCTGCAGAGGAATCAGTATTAATAACATTAATGCCGGCTTCGATATGTTTGATTTCCGGTATCGTTCCTTGTAACGATTCTAATTGTTCCTTTATCTTCCTGGCATTCTCCTCCTTTCCTGACCCCTCGGCAAAGTCCTTCAATTTCCACATTACAATATGCTTGATCATATAAAACTCCCTTTGAGAAATTTTTGATAAAATCCATAAAAAAGAGCAAGGTACTTTACATAAGAAATGTTGTCAAGTGAAATTGCCCATTTTTCTTGACTGTCTCTGTATTGCTGATAAAATGGGTGCTCTTTGCGTATAGGCAACATGGTTGCAGGCGGGAATGCACGCAAATTACCAATTAACAGGCCATTCTCTTTTGACAGGACATAAAAATATGGACAAGTTTGAACAAGAACGGTTCGCCAAATTGCAAAAACTCCGGGAAATAGGTATAGAACCGTATGGCAAGCGATATGACAACACGCAGTCTTTAAAATCAATTGTAGAAAGTTTTGTTCCTGAGCAGAACGACATGAAGGTCAAAGCAGCCGGACGCATAGCGACTATGCGCCCTCACGGCAAGACGGCTTTTCTGGATATTCGGGACTGGACCGGGAAAATCCAGGTCTATATAAAACTCGACAAAATAGGCGCTGAAAAGTTCGAAATATTCAAATTGCTCGACCTGGGTGACATTGTCGGCGCAGAAGGGACGCTCTTCAAAACACGGACCGGCGAAATTACGATCTTTGCGGACGACTTTACCGTTCTTTCAAAATCCCTGTTGACACCTCCGGAAAAATGGCATGGACTGAAGGATGTGGAACTAAGACACCGGCAGCGTTACGTTGATTTGTTTACCAGTCCTGAAGTGATGGAGACCTTTTTAAGACGCATTAAGATTATGAAGCATATACGAAGGTTTCTGGATGACCGCGGATTTGTGGAGGTTGAGACGCCCATGATGCAGCCTATCCCCGGCGGCGCCGTGGCCAGGCCTTTTATCACACACCACAATGCCCTTGATATCGACCTCTACCTGAGAATTGCCCCCGAACTTTATCTCAAAAGGCTGCTTGTCGGCGGGATGGAACGGATATATGAGATCAATCGCAATTTCAGGAACGAAGGCATTTCCACGCGGCATAATCCGGAATTCACCATGATGGAACTGTACCAGGCTTACAGCGACTATAATGGGATGATGGAACTCACGGAGAGCCTTACAACGTCACTCGTAAAAGAACTTTACGGCGGGTATATAATCCCTTTTGGAGATCGGACGATTGACATGACACCACCCTGGCGGCGCGCCACTTTTTGCGAATTATTGAAAGAATACGGAGGCGTGAGTTTTGACGATGAGGCTGGACTAGCAAGAAAATCAAAGGAATTAGGTCTGGAAACACAAGGGGTTGACAGGGACAACATGGCCAATAATATTTTTGAGCAGACGGTTGAACAGGCGCTGTGCAATCCGACCTTCGTGATCGATTACCCGACCTCAATCTGCCCGCTGACGAAGACCTGCGAGCACGACCCCCGGTTTGCCCAGCGGTTTGAACTGTATATTGCATCGATGGAGGTGGCCAATTCGTATTCTGAACTCAATGATGCCCCTGAGCAGGACAAGAGATTCAGGGAGCAATTGGGGACGGAAGCAGACATTGCAGGAAAGTTGGACGAGGATTTTTTAACGGCATTAAAATACGGTATGCCTCCTGCCGGCGGTCTTGGTATCGGCATAGACAGACTGATTATGCTCCTTACGAACAATGTTTCTATACGGGAGGTTATCCTCTTCCCGCTCCTGAAGCCGAAGTAAATCCCACCATCATCATTTTTAACAGTTACAGTTGACACGGACAACCCTTGTTTGTTCATGCCGCCGGTAATCCAGTAATCGCAGTGTTGTCTCAGGAAGACGGCAATGAATACAGTGCTTATTTTTTCAACCACTGCGCCGCATCTTTTGCCCAGTACGTCAGGATCATGTCTGCACCGGCGCGCTTGATGCCTGTAAGAATTTCCAGCGCCACGCGCTTTTCATCAATCCATCCCTTCTCAGCAGCGGCCTTCACGACTGAAAATTCGCCGCTCACGTTATATGCAGCAACAGGGTAATTAAATGTATCTTTTATGATCCGGATAATATCGAGGTATGCCAATGCCGGTTTTACCATCACGATATCAGCCCCCTCTTCTATATCCATCGATACCTCGCGCAGCGCTTCTAAGGCATTGTGTGGGTCCATCTGGTATGAGGAGCGGTCTCCGAATCCCGGTGTAGACTCGGCAGCCTCACGAAACGGCCCGTAGAAACCCGATGCATATTTGGCAGAATACGCCATAATGGGGATATGTTCAAAATTATTTTCATCAAGTCCATCCCGAATCGCCTCAACACGGCCGTCCATCATATCGCTGGGGGCAACAATATCCGCACCAGACTTTGCGTGGGAAACAGCCTCTTTTACCAGGAGTTCCAGGGTCATGTCATTGTCCACATCAAATTGGCCTGTCCTGTCGTCCCTTCTGACATACCCGCAATGCCCGTGGCTGGTATATTCACACATGCAGACGTCCGTAATCACCAGGATATTCTTCACCTCTTTCTTAATAGCAATAATTGCCTTCTGGATTATCCCTTCATCCGAATAGGCATCAGAACCCATCTCATCCTTTTTGTCAGGAATACCGAAGAGGATAATTCCGGGGATTCCAAGTCCTTCCAGAATTTTTACCTCTTCAACCAGCTTATCGACGGACATCTGGTAGTTCCCCGGCATAGAGGGTATCGGCTGCTTAATGCCCTTTCCAGGTCGGACAAAAAGCGGCATAATCAGGTTGTCTACAGACAAATGTGTTTCTCGTATCAATCTTCTGATATTTTCATTTTTACGTAACCGGCGAAGCCGTTGTTCCGGAAATCCCATACTATTTTCCCTTCTAAAATATTCAAAAAAATTATATTCAATTCGCGCTGATATATTACCACAAAAAGCAGATTTTTACATATTTTTTTAACTGTTCGACTTTGCATTTATTACGACAACAATTACATTGATAAAGAGAAAGTCTTGCAACAGAATAATCAAAAATATGGATTCGTGATGGGAAAACGTTCTGCTGGAGGTAATAATGCCCATTCAATATAGGGGAATTAAAACTTTACCCACTAAAACCGTAAGGGCAGGTTTCAAGCCTGCCCTTACAGTATTCAAGTGCGGGAAATTCAACATTGTTGAAGCTTACAAAACACACTAAAAATTAATCGTTAATGGCAATAGCTGTTCCCGCCGATGATCTCAATTGCCCAGGGTGAAAGCCCTACATCAGGAATTCTCGTGTAGGTGTCCGTCATGCTATCGATGACGTAAACGGAATTGTTGGTAGAACATGCCAGATAGACGGTCTTCCCATCGGGTGTTGTTGTTGCGGTCTCCAGCATTAAACCCTCGCCAAACTTAATTCGTTTTAATTCCCTGTATTTTTCGAGGTCAATTACGTACAAGGCGCTTTCCGGCTGGCTGATGATATATGCCTTTTTCCCTCCGTTTACAAAATTTACCCCTGTCATCCCCTCACCGCCGGGAAATGCAGTTATGACCTTGTTGCTCTTTATGTCAATTACAGATACCGTCTGGTCACCATTGTTCGGCACCAATGCCTTTGTTCCATCAGGAGACATATATGCCCGCCACGGAGTTTGGCCTACCGGAATGGTTTTTATGACATTATCGGTTCTGGTGTCAATCACTGCCACTTGATTCGAATCACCGTCGGCTGCATATAAATATCTTCCATCCAGGGTCAACGTCGGATTCGCAATGCCGTTTATTTCGGAAAGTCTTCTGTCCAGATTCCAGGATGCCAATACATGGGTGTTGCCGATATAGAGGGTCTTTATAAGTTTCTGGCTCTTCACATCAATGACCCCGATTTCATGCGCTCCGAGGTTCGACACATAGACCTTGGACATATCGGGTAACATGGAAAAACCGTGCGGTTCGTAAAAACCCGGGATTCTGTTTACTTCTTTATTATTCACGAGATCAACGATCGAAACAGCACCCTCTTCCATGTCACCAACGTATGCCCACCTCCCATCGTCAGATATTACAAAATGCTCGGGAGCGATACCTAATCTCACCTTCTTAATCTCCCTGGTTTGTAAGTCGACAATTACGGCGTAATTTTTTTGTGTACCCGTAGTAAGCAGTCTCTTTCCATCCATAGTTGCCATGGTCATGTGTGGATTGCAGCAAGTGCCGCACTCAATACGGTCAATAACCTTGTTCGTTTTCATATCGATAACGGCGATATCACTCGAATCACGGTTTGTTACAAAGACTACGGATTGAGGATCAAAACCCTGTTTTGCCATAGTATTTCTTGTATTTCCTGCATTTCCGTGCTGTGCTACGATGCCAAGACTGGCTGCACATAGCACTGATAGACCTATTTTCTTAAACATCATTCTCTCCTTTCTTAAATTAAAATTCAATTTGTGTTCTTACCCCGGCAAGGGTTATCACGTCGCTATCGTCCAAACCAACCGGGTCAAATACCGCCTGGAACAACGGTGTGATGGCAAAGTGGTCATTAAAGGCAAATTTATAATATACCTCGGTTACCTGCTCATCAATTCCATCCACTGACTCTGTATGGCCAAAGGCAAAGGCCGTACTGTCATTCACCCGTGAGAGAAAAGGATGCCGCAGTTCCAGTCCCGTACTCCAGGCGCTTTTTACGTCAGCGCCACCCGTCTCATTCATTCCATATCGTGCGAAGGCAATGAGTTTTGCAGAAAGATGCTGGTCTACGCTCACACCAAACCCCGCGGCATCATTTCTGCCGCCATCAATTTTCCCCCACAGACGGCAAGTTCCCTCTAATCCAAATAAATAGCGTGACCGCATACCAACTTCTCCAATGCCGTATAAACCCTCCACAATGTCTGAACCAGAGTTGTCTGCGCTCTGTAATCCCAGTCCAAAGAACAACCCTTTTTTCGTATCATAAAAAGACACTATGCCAGGCCCATTTTCGGGAACTTCTAAGGTCCGGTTATTCACAAATGCGCTGGTGATAAACTGGGTTGTTTCGTCATTTGCCACGTCATTGCTGTCAAAATAGTTTGTTAAATCAATCTTCCCTATCACCAGCCTTACATGCTGCTTCATGAGTTCGGTCTGCAGCCATGCTTCACGCACTGACACCCGGTCAACGCCGTCATTGTCCTGAAGAGAACCAGAATCATCATTAAGGCCGGAAAGACTGCCGACAAATTCATCAGGTCCGTTTCCGCCTATGGCTTCCAAATCCACAAAGAATGTCGTATAGGTAAGCGGCTTGCCTATAAACAGCAGGTCCAGCGAACCCTCTGCGGAAGAGCGCCGTCCTTCTCCGCCGTTCAAAATCTGCTGAAATATCCCTGTTCCACTGGCGCCCACGAGGATGCGTTTCTTAAATTCTTCCTCCAGGGCAGTCGAAATTCTTTCCGAAATGCTCTCGCGTCTTGCAAATTTAAACTTTTTAAAATGCTCCCTCTCTTTTAAATTCAATCCACATATACGGCACTTTCCATCCTCACTCATGGTTTCAGACCCATGCCCATTGGGGCACACGTATTCAGTCACCTTCCTTATCTCCTCTGCCGTGTCCATAAGGGCAGCCCGGCCTGTCAAATCCTGAACAGCTTCTTCCAGGTTTTCCACCCGGCCTTCCAACCGTTTGCCGGTCAGTGGTTCCCACTCCCTGACGCCCGCGCTTTCTCTCATACTCCTTTTAATCATCTCCACGTCCTTCCGGATGTCCTTTACCCTCACATAGCATTCATCGAGGTCTTCCACCTTCTTTTCTAACCGATTCAGCCTATCATTTAGCTGTTCAAGATTCTCTTGTGATACACCAGCAGACAGCGACATCTCTTCGCAGGCAATTACAACCAAAATACACACACAAAAAATCCGGAACGAAAACATTAGCACTCTCCTTTTCCCCTCGGAAACAGAATTCATAAAATAGTGTTCAACCAGGTCTCCTGGCTTCCGGGTATTCCTACTCTCTGCGCCTTCCCGAAAAGCCGTTTAAACGGCTTTCCAGTGGCATTGTGCAGATTTCGTCGCCGGTTACAGTTGCGGGGCAGCTCCCGTTTTTGACGGGATTCCCTGGATATTTGAACCGTAATTACATTTTTAATTCATACATGAAACAAAAAAGCCCGTTCCTTCGCATCAAGAAGAAACGGGCTTTTACAATACAGACATCACGCTTCACCTCCTTTACTACGAAGAAGTTTTTCGGCAAAACATTACAGGCAGGTCTTCTGACTGGCGGGTCATCCTACTGGCTGCACCTTCCCGGAAAGCTTTCAATCAGTTTAAACCGTCTAAACGGCCTTCCAGTGGTTTTAGCAGCGTTCGTCACCGATTACAGCGGCGGTACCGTTCCCTTTTTTCTGATATTTACAATCAGATATGGGATTCCCTTCAATTCCTTTCATTACAAGGAACACCTGTATGCGATATGATTAATTTTATGCAGCCGTTGAATTACATAGCGTACTCCTTCCGAGAGAATCTTTGTTTAACCGGCAAGGCAGTTCCTAAAAATCAAGACACGCACGGGCAAATGCCGGTTGTCCATGTCATCACCTTAAAACAGTGGGTGTTCAAAAGACAGATATGCAAAAACACCATATTCACCCTCCGAGGCTCCCACACCCACAGGGAAGGCTATTCCCGGCACTACCTGAAGACCCGAATCGAAATTTATTGCGTAGCGAGCGCCCGGACTGATAAATAACGATTCCTCTTCTCTTCCACGCGCCTCCGTATGAAATATTTCGCTGTGGGTCCACAAAACTTCCAGCATGAGGTTGAAGTTTTCTTTGACAAGCCAGTTAATACTCGCGCCGGCATGACCGACAAGGTTGTCCGATTCTGCCCCGTCTGAATCTTTGCCATTTGGAATATAGGTAGTGCCAACATTCCAGTGCGTAACCCATTTATCTGAAAGTTCCAGGCTGAAAGGAAGGTTCGTCTGCATCCCAAGCGAGTCACTCCCCAGCCCTCTTTTATAATCACCCGTAGGAAGCAAGAGAGAGAAGCGGGGTGCAAACGCATATCTGTCCTGCATAATCGCCTGGTATCGATAGTTGATCATTACGTCGCCAATGCCTGTAGTGTCATGAGGGTCGGTAACATGCACAGTCGGCACTGTGTAGGATAATTGGTGGGTCATCCCCGGAACCGGCCACTCCTGCGTAAAGGCGTGTGCCCATGTTCTGTCTTTCATATATTGAAACGTCTGGATATGCTGAATAACGCCATATTCCTGATTATACGCTTCTTCTATGAGAAACGAATTGTCCCTGATTTTGTTTGGCTCTTCGGCAGAGGCCATTGGAAAAACAAGGCAAAGCATTATGAAAAATAGCACCAGGCTTTTGGGAAATACTTTTTTATACATGCAGGTTCTCCTAATGTAAGAGGTCATAGACTGTATCCATATTTATATTTTTACGGACAACATCGGCTAGTTCATTGTAAGCATGTTCTTTTATACCCTGAGAGTGTGAGTTTGATTTCCCCAAAGGTTTTAATCCCTTTTTCAATCTCAGACAACTGATGAGTTTTGACCGGAATTCATCATTGTCAAAGACACCGTGAATATAGGTGCCTATAACGTTACCAGCAGCAGAGACGCATCCATCCGGTATAGAGACCGTCTTTCCGGCACGTTCAGTAATCCTGGCAAACGGCCTGACAGATTTACTGCCGTTGTGTGTTGTCTCTCCCATGTGAATTTCGTATCCTACAAGTTCGCCGTTTATATGAAATAAATTTTCACAATTGAACATACGCGCCTTCACCTGACATGTCTGTTTTTCTCTGGCAAAGGTAGTCACGGTCTCCAACAAACCCAAGCCCTGAATGCTGTCTTCTGACGATTCTACATGATGGGGGTCGTTAATCTGCCTTCCCAGCATCTGGTATCCGCCACAGATGCCTATGATCATTGTTCCCTGTTTCGACAGTTCCATGATTTCTCCCAAAATGCCTCTTTCCTTGAGAAACGTTAAGTCACCAATGGTATTTTTTGTGCCCGGGATAATCAGCAAGTCCGGTTTGCCGATATTTTCAGCCTTATCCACAAATCTCATCCTCACACCTTTTTCATGGGTAAACATATTGAAGTCGGTGAAATTTGATATGCGGGGCAGTTTAATGACAACGATGTCTACAATGGGCTGAAGGTTAAAGGCCGGAGGCTGAAGATTGGAGAAATTTTTTAGATTCAATTTCAATTCCTCGGCATCCCGGAATCTCGTATGGTTGCTGCCGATGTGCTCAAGCGAAACGGAATCCTCGTCATCAATACACAGATTGGGAATATGAGGTATCACACCCACAACGGGTTTGCTGATGCGGCGCTCAAGCATATCCAATCCTGGCTTCAATATAGCTTTATCGCCGCGGAATTTATTAAACACAATGCCCTTTACCCTGTCCCTCTCGCTCGTGGTTAACAAGTCCAATGTACCTACAATCCAGGCAAATGCCCCGCCCCGGTCAATATCCGTTACCAACAATACCGGAGCCGATGCCATCTCCGCCATGCCCATGTTGACGATGTCGCCGTCTTTCAAATTTATTTCTGCAGGACTGCCTGCGCCCTCGATGACAATAATATCAAATCGGTTTCTTAAGCTATCATAGGCGTCTTTTATGATGGAAACGAATTCCCCTTTTTTTTGGTAATACTCCTTTGCCGTCATATTTCCAACCGGCTTCCCCATGACGACGACCTGCGAGCCGCAATCGCCGGTGGGCTTCAGGAGGATGGGGTTCATTTCTATAAGGGGATCAATGCCCGCGGCTTCCGCCTGTGTTACCTGCGCCCGGCCCATTTCCTTGCCGTCCTTCGTCACAAACGAATTCAAAGCCATGTTCTGCGCCTTAAACGGGGCAACTGTATAACCGTCCTGCTTCAGGATGCGGCAGAGGGCGCACACCAGGATACTCTTGCCCACGTGGGAACCTGTGCCCTGAATCATAATAGATTTATTTATCATGGGCTTGACCCATTACGTTTTTCAGTGCGGTAACAAGCCGTGCATTCTCTTCCCTTGTCCTCACGGCCACCCGGAAATATTGGTCATTCAGTCCTGTAAAGTTGGAACAATTGCGGATAGCAATGCCGTGCGCCAATAATTGGTTGCATAATGAGGAAGAAGTCATTGTATTCGCAGTTATTTTAACAAGGATATAATTAGCCGTTGGTGAATACGGGGAAAACCCTTGAATACGTTTCAACTCTTCAAATAAAAACAACCTTTCTGCAAACATAAAATCCCGACTCCTGGAAACAAACGCTTCGTCTTCCAGGGCAGCCCTGGCTGCATATTGCGCCAGGGCGTTTACAGACCACGGCTCCTTGTATTCCATCATTTTTATTATCAAATCCGCATGGGCGGCAAGATACCCTATTCTTATACCGGGGAAACCGTAAAACTTTGTCAACGACCTCACGACAATCAGATTACGCAGCGTACCGGCCTCATGCATAACACTATATTTTTCCTGTCCGTCAACAAAATCCATAAATGCCTCATCTATAACAAAGGTTATAGCCGGGTGATGCTTTACCATGCTCACGATAACAGTTTTTTCAACCAATTGACCTGTAGGATTGTTAGGATTGCACAAAAAAACCATTTTTACTTTTTTATCATCAAAATAGCTTTCCTGATATGTGAAACAAAAATTTTCTTCCGACCTCAGCACGCTATTCACTGCTTCAGCATGACTGCATTTCAACGCCTCGGCAAATTCACTAAACGTAGGCTGAAAAACAATTCCTTTCGCCGGTTTTAATGCGCGGGGGATTAAATAAAATAACTCTGTTGACCCGTTCCCCACAATAATCTCATCTTCAGCGCGCCCAACTTTTCGGCCAATATATTTTCTCAGGCCGGTGCAATCAATATCCGGATAATGCAGAATATCATCGAAATTCTCAAATACCGTTTTCCGAACGCTTTCCGGGTATCCAAGGGGATTAATGTTTGCACTAAAGTCAAGAATACCGTTGTTCCCCTGCTTAATAATGCGCCCTATATCTCCGCCGTGACCTTTAAACATACCTGTTTCGTTAGTCTTTCCCTTTAAAAGAGCCCCTCACTTCCGACCAGAACGAATCGGAAGTAAAAAATGCACATAGGCTTGTTAGGTTTCTCGTATTTGTTGAGTTCCTTTGGTTAACCCAAGAAATCCATTTCCATTTTTCACTGATTTTTTATTAAAAAATAATTATCATTTAGCCTGGATATGAGAAATTTCCTTGCCTCTCCAACCGTAAGCGGCAAGTTTTCCATGGGGAAATTATTTTCGTCCCTCAGCTTCTGCATCAACTGCGCAATCTGGGGAAGTTCCAGACAGGCATCCTTGATTTCCCCGGTGTTCGAAAACACCTCGCCAGGTGTACCGACCCTGAGTATGCTGCCACAATACATAATCGCCAGACGATCCATATAAATCGGGACTAAATCTACCGTATTTGTTGCCATAACAATCGTTATTCCGTGTTTCACATTCAGTTTTCTCAGCAATGTCATAATCGATGTCACGCCGGCAGGGTCAAGACCACAGGTCGGCTCATCCAGGACAAGCACCTCCGGCCTCATAGCAAGCACGCCGGCAATACACACCCGCTTCTTTTGCCCATAGCTCAAGGCGTCTACAGTCTTTTCTGTATATGGTGTCATGCCAACCATTGACAATGCTTCATCTACCCTGCAAGCGATTTCACCCTCCGGGAAACCAAGATTCATCGGGCCAAAGGCCACATCCTCCCATACCGAAGGGGCAAACAACTGATCATTCGGGTCCTGAAACACAATGCCAACCTTTTGAAATACCTCCTTAGCTGCATACCAGGCCAGAGGTTTTTGATCCAGGAGTATTTCTCCGCTCATTGGTTTCAACAAGCCATTCAGGTGTTTTAGCAGGGTTGTCTTTCCAGAGCCATTTTGTCCGAGGAGGGCTAATAATTCACCCTTTTTCACATTCAGAGATGTTCCGCACAGTGCGTACGTCCCGTCAGGATACTTGTATTGAATATTTCTGATTTGCAGTATTACCATATTCACACATTTCCCGTATAAATAAAAATTGCGGTAATGGAGATGATTCCGATCAGGCAAAGATATTCTTTTTTATTCAACGGCGGCAACGCAGCCGTTAAAATCCTGCCGCCTTCATAACCTCTGGAATGCATAGCCTCATGGATTCGCTCTGTCCTGTCAATGGCACGAATAAAAAGCATCCCACCCAGCGTTCCAAACGATCGTATCGTTTTTTTCCATGTTGTATGGCCCAAACGTGTCCTTTGGGCAGTCCACATCGTATCTACCTCGTCAAGGAACAGGAAAATGTAACGATAAATAAGGGCTAACAAATCGATGATGGTGCTGGGCACGCGAAACCATTGCAAGCCGGTACACAACCGGCTGATGGTTGTAGTAAAAGAAAACAGAATTATCAAAGAGACCCCTCCCAGCGCTTTGCTACATATTTGAAGTCCATTCCATAGTCCCTCCTCCCTCAAAACCACATCGTATCCCGCAATCGAGAAAGACAACCATACCCTTTCACCTTCATGCAGACCTTTGATAAGCATCATAAAGAGGGCAAGGAAAGCAGGCAGTACTATACTTCGAAGTATGGCCGTAAAAGGAATTTTTGCCGTGAAGAGCAGGCAGAAAGACACCGAAAGAAAAAATACCGGAATACATATATTCCTGGTTAGCAAATTTATTGCAAGTAACAAAACAATGTAAACCAGCTTTACCCGGACATCCGCTTTTGTTAACCAGTTTTTTTGGCGGGCATAAGTGTCAGAAAATGTATGGTGAAATAAATTCATTGATTCTTCCCGTAAAAGATCTTATGCACATTGAATCCGATGACAAATCCACCGATTACCCCGGCAGCAGTAAATACAAAAAGAAGCAAATCCCCTTTGTCGGTGTTGATATAAGGATCGCGGGGCGGACGGCCATACTTTGTCGCATATTTTCCAACAACACTCACATCGATACCGGTCCAAGCCTCATTTTCATTCGCTTGTGTTGCGGGCGCTTCGGCTTTCCCTGTCTGCGCAAACAGTGCCGGAGAAAACAGTGTTACCATCAGAAAAGCAATGTGCAGGATGTTTACCTTATACAGGAACCGATTTCGTATCATCCTTAATCACTCCAAGACGCAGCAAAATGCCAGGCCTTCGCTTATAAACAAAGACCAATACAAGCCCCACAACAACCCCCTCGACCACACACAGAACCCCCTGTGAGGTCATCATAAACACCCAAAATATTTCCGCCATAGCCTTAAGGAACGATCCGTCCTTGTTGATTACAAGCAACCCCAATTCAATGGAGGTGCCTAAATAGGTAAACAAATCAGAAACCATACCGGCCAGAAATCCGCACCAGAACAAATTCAATTTGCATCGCTGTGCAAGTTTAAATGCAAAGTATCCTGAAAACGAGCCCAGTATACCCATAGAAAATATATTCCCCCCAAGGGTAGTCAGGCCGCCGTGAGCAAGAAATAACGCCTGAATAAGCAATGCAATAGCCGCAACCAATACACTCACAAAAGGCCCCAGCAGCACGGCGCTCATGCCGGTGCCGCAGGGATGTGACGTAGCCATTCCGTTCAAGGCAATAACAGGAATGGGAAAACAGGAAAATACAAATACGGACGCTCCCAGCATACCCACCAGAGGCAGGTACATCGGCACCTGCCTTTTCTTTCGTTTCACATGATAAATACCTGTCCCCACGAAGGGTATTGAGACAGCAAACCATGTAATAACCCATTGAGGAGGCAATATCCCCTCCGTGATATGCATTGCATACACTGTATTTTCGAGCGCAAAAAATAATAAGAAAAAGATTACGGAAAACAATACTATCGTTCTTGACAATTTTATTACCTTTCACTAAAAACAAAAAAACCCATACCTTCGATTCGGAAGATATGGGTTTTATATTTTAGTTTGTAGGGGCAGGTTCGAAACCTGCCCCTACACAATTTATATTTAACCTTCACCTTCTTTACCATCGAAGACTTCGTGAAGCAACATACAGGCAGGTCTTCTGGCTTCCGGATCATTCTACAGTCACTCCTTCCCAGAAAGCCGTTTAAGCGGCTTTTCCAGTGGCACTGTGACATTCGTCCCCGGTTACAGCGGCGGGTCCGCTCCGCATCTCGGTTTCTGTACAGACGAGACATGGATTCCCTATTACTTCTCCGCAAAAACACCTGGGCGGAGAATTACCTGTAATTGGTTTTATCAATAAAAAAGAACTGTACCATAACAAACAGGACGATGCATGTTACCTTGTAAGCTCAATTGTTGTCAATCAAAATGTTTTTCCTTATTTGTTTTGAGATGCGCTTTCCAATAAATTTTTCAAGCTATTTTTCCTTTGATTCTCCATTGCGAGAACTATAAAATACTACCTGACAATTGAATCCACCGTTTTTAAAAATACCGTATTGTGATACGATCTCTTGTAGTATTAACTAAAAAGGGAATATACTTATATGAAAATGAGAACAAATGTTGTGAAAGGGTTGCTGTTCATTGTTTTTTTATTTTCAATCACGGAATCCGGTTGCGCCTTGTTTAAGAAAAGGCCATTGTTGGTACCAAGGGAAGCCGGGGACACTCTGGTTGAGATTACCGACCCGAAGCAACTTCCCAAATTTAGTGATGATTACAACAAGGATTCACTGCTGCGTTCGTTAGACAACAGCCTGGAATATTTTAAAAGAGTCAAGAGCAATCCGTACGGTTTTCAGATGGCTGATTTTTCACATACGAATCTGGAAAACACTTTGCGTTTTTTCCGCGAGGGTTTTGTCCGCTGTCGTAACAATGAGGAATTGAATGAGTTCGTAGTTAATAACTTCCGTGTTTTCCAGGCCATTGGAAAAAGTTATGAGGGACAGGTACATTTTACCGGCTACGGAACTCCCATTTATGATGGAAGTTTAACGCCGACAGGAGAGTTTCGTTACCCCATTTACAAAATCCCGGCTGATTTCAGGAAACCTTACTATACGAGACGGGAAATTGAAGAGCGCAATCTTTTAAAAGGAAATGAGATTGTCTATCTCAGATCAAAACTCGATGCCTATCTCATTCATGTGCAAGGTTCAGGACAGATTAATCTCCCTTCCGGCCAAAAGGTGTACGTCGGATATGGTGCAGATTCAGGACACCCATACACCAGCCTGGGATATATGCTGGTTATGGATGGGAAGATACCGGAAGAAGAATTGACGCTCTCCACACTTATAGATTATTTTAAGCAGCATCCGCAGGAATTGGATGCTTATCTCAAAAGAAACGACCGCTACATATTTTTCAAACAGGTGAATACAGCCGTCCCTCACGGCTCCATAGGAGTTCCGGTAACACCCGTGAGGAGCATCGCAACGGATAAAAAAGTCTTTCCTGCCGGTGGGCTCGCATTTGCAGTTATTGAAAGAAAAAAGCCAAAGAGTAAATGGGAGTTTTTTGAAAAGGAAGCGCCTGAAAAGGCATTCTTTGTCATGGATCAGGATACGGGAAGCGCTATAAAAACTCCTGCCCGTGCAGATGTTTATTTCGGAATAGGTGACCGGCCAATGCACGACGCCGGAGAATTGAATACCTACGGGCAACTGTACTATCTCCTCAGGCGTTAAGTTTTTGCTGTTATTTCTTTGCTTGACAGAGTTCGTATCCGTTAGCTATAATTTTTGCATATAAATTCGCTTTTATTTTTTATCACATTTACAAAACTGGAGATACTAGGAGGTTATTATTGGAGAAAGTACTAAATAAAGAAGTAAAGCATGTCATTGATTCTCACCCCGAAGTTGGGCGTATTCTTGAAGAATACGGCATTGGTTGCGCTCCGTGCTCCGTGGGAAGCTGTCTGATGAAAGATGTTGTCGGAATTCACAACCTCGACCCCCAGCAGGAAGCAACGTTGATGTATCGGATTGAAAAGGCGATTTATCCGGACAGGAAAGTCCCTGAACCGAAGGTTGATCTGACAAAAAAGCAAGCTCCGAAGAAAATCACTTATTCCCCGCCGGTAAAAAAACTGGTGGATGAACATGTGTTAATCAAGCGACTTTTGGCGTTAATTCCCGCTATAACCGATCATGTTCAGATGAGCGCAAAAGTCGATAAGGATTTGATTCTCAATTGCGTTGATTTTATTCGCACGTACGCCGATAAATATCACCACATGAAGGAAGAGGATATCCTTTTTAAATATGTTGACGAGAAGGCGGAGATTATACAAATCATGTATAAGGATCACGATACCGGAAGAAACCACGTCAGACAGGCAGTCGAAGGCGCAGAAAAAGGAAACAAGGCGCAAATTAAGGAACATCTTCTGGGTTACAAGGACTTATTGACACAACATATCAAAAAAGAAGATGAAATACTGTATCCGTGGATTGATCGCCAGTTGTCCACCACACAGGTTGGTGAAATGTTCCGTAAGTGCAACGAAGCAGATGCCTCCGTAGGAGACGCATTGCCGAGAAAGTATGAAAAATTTATTGTTGAACTTGAGAAAAAATTTTTGCAGGAGGTTAAAAAATGAGTGGATGTCCAGGATCAAGAACAATTGATTTTAGTGAAAAGGAAGGACAGGAAGGCAGCGAATCCGGGAAGCGCCCTTCCCAGCTAAGACAATGGCCTATACAGATGCATTTGGTTTCCCCACAGGCGCCGTATTTCCAGGGGAAAGATGTCCTGTTAGCGGCAGATTGTACGGCTTTTTCGCTGGGTGATTTTCACAAAGATTATCTGAAGGGAAAGAGCATCGGCATAGCCTGTCCGAAACTTGACTCAGATCAGGAAGTTTATATCGAGAAGATAAAGTCACTGATTGATGATGCAAAGATTAATACATTAACCGTTATGATCATGCAGGTGCCCTGTTGTTTCGGGTTGGCTCAGATAGCAAAAGAAGGGGCTGAAAAGGCGTCTCGTAAAATACCTGTAAAGCAGGTGGTCGTTGGCTTGGAAGGCAATGTCCTGTCTGAGGAATGGTTATAAGCAGTAAGCACTTTGTGTATAAGGAAATCAAAAAATCCCTGAGGAATTCAAAATCCTCAGGGATTTTTTTAGTATCCGATCCCTTTTTAGTATCCGATCCCTTTAAAAATAAGTCGCTGCGCCTTTGTGCTCTCTCCGCGCCTTACATCTATAATCATCTCTGTTCCCCTGCCGCTGAATTCATAGACGAGCTTGCCTCCGGTTTCGTCCGTATGATGGCAAAACAAGATTCTTCCCGAAACCGGCTTGCCATTTAAACTGGCAGCAATAACCTCCAGCGGCAGACAGCAGGCCGCCTGAAAGATTATATGCTGATCAAGTAAAAAGAGCCTGGTATAGTGCGGCTTCCGAATGCCCTTTTGTCTCATAGTATTGACCGACGACTCGGAAATTTTCGACTCGGCATTCATGGGTCGCGTTTCAATCAAATACTTTTCAGTCGCCTCGTATGCAGTTTTGGGAGAAAGTTTTTCCGCCAGATTTGCACCTTTGAGGATTGCTTCCGCATCTGCAGCGTCCTGTTCCATACTTTCCCTTGATGGAGTATTGGGCGCCCTGTTTCTGCTGCTTACAGTTCTTTGCGCTGTTAAGTCTGCCACCGGAAGCATTTCGTATACCGTATTCATACAATCAATCTCTTATTTCCAGCCGGGATGTTACATCTTCCACACCCTCTATGCTTAAGGCAAGCCTGATTGCCTCTACAATTTCTTCTTTGCAATGCACCTTGCCTGAAAGAATAACTTTTTTATCCACAGTAGTCACATTTATGGAAAGGGCAGAAACTTTGGAACTCTGGGCATATTTAGCTTTGATCTTTGCTGTTATGGCAATATCAGACAATTCCTCTTTTGTTTTGTTAGCAAGCGCTGCCCCTTTTTGGGAAACAAAAATACCTCCTTCTTTAATCTCTGCGGCAACAACATTGGTTCCCTTTTTTATTTCATCTATGATAAGCGCTGTTTCTTCTGAAATTCCACGCCCCAGGTCTTTTGCCGCTTCTCCTGTTTTCACGGTAGATTCCTTGATTTTCTCTCCCGCCTGCCTGATATTGGGATTTGCACAACCAAGGGGAAAAACAACCATGATTATGGCCAAATAGGTTGAGGCATTGTTTTTTTTCAATATTTTTCCCATGCTTTATTTTGGATATGACAATCGCCTGGTTAACTATATCGTCCGATGTCTCTATGCTAAGGAGGACAGAAGGAAATTACGCTATTTCCCGATTTTGATAGGTTCTTACAATTGTTCTGCTTTCAATTTCTTTCATAAGGCTTTCGAGGTCTTCCCTTTTTGGCTCAGCAAAAGTCTCTCCGGTCTGATAATGGAATATTGTATCGACGCATTTTTCAAACATCTGTTCGGTAAGCTCCGTCATTTCAATCAACCGAACATCAATAGAGCTTAATACAAAGGTTATCTGATCAAAAAGAACACTGGTTGCTACCCCCGAATGAACAAACGAGTGACGATGCAAATGGTTTTCGATTGCAGTGGCAAATTCATATATCCGTGCAATCTGATTTTGAAGGAGGAAAATAGCCTTTTCCAGATTGTATCGCTCCAACTGGGAATTTCTCAGATAATCGATATTTATGTTCGGTTCCCTGGACACCTTTTTATCGCTGCTTCTTGTATAGTGGGAAATCCTGGCATCAATGCCTTTCATTTCCTCGATTAAATCTTCGAATTTATTTTCCAAAGCATTGTATTCCGACACATTCTTGTAATAGCAGGTGTTTTTTAACTTTTCATAGAACTTTAAGAGTGCTTCCATAAAACCGCTTAACTCTTTAGCGCTGTAACAAAAAAACTCGGCATCGGCTTCACATGTACCGATTTTCTGAATATTGGCATCCTTTTCGATGATACTTTTCATTATCGTCCGTATATCGAAAATATTTTTAAAGGTCGGGTTTAGAAGAAGCTCTGTTATAGTAACGCTCTTTTCCGCCGGAAGGACAGTATTGTTTATTATGCGATGTTCCAGGGACTGTATACATTTGATAATTTCCGGATACAAGGCTTCCTTCAGCGGTTTGCTGAACAGAAGTCCTTGCAATTCTACAAGTATTTTCCTGCACGCTTCCTGGTCATCTGTTGTTTTTAAAATCCCTAACCGCTCTACTTCCCTATAAAGAATTTCAAATTTGTCCGATTTATCAAAGATGTCTTTAAACGGTTCCTGTATGGCCATTCCACTTTCTATGTGTTTAATCAGCTCTTTCAGCCGGTCAAGAATATAGGACAGGTTGGTGAGCTGAGGAACACATTTCCTTGCTTCCAGGAAAGCATCTCCGCCTGAATCCGTTCTCAGATGCGAAAATTTCTTCAGGTCATTATGAAATTTCATTATAAGCCTTTGCAACTCCTCTTCCTGTTTTAAACTCGGCGACTGATCATGACGGATGTCCGTTTTTACAGAAATATCAATGGTTACGGAGAAAAGAAACTCGATACATTTCTTGACAACTGTGCCAAAATTTTTTATGAATTTGCCCGTCGGGTCACCTGTATCGGGTGAATCATTTTCCGTTGTGTTTTTTACGTTATGAATCATCAGGAAATCAAGATAAGCAAGCACCTGGTTAAACGAACTCAGCAATGCCTGGTAATCTTTCTGCAGCAAGGGGTGTTCTGAAATTCCACGCAGTCTTTGCAATTCATGGTAATTTGCAGTCAAATCTTTCCGGTCATTAAGGATGTCTGCTTTATGCTTAGACACCTTTTTTGACAATTTTGAAATGAATTTTTCGATACACTTAGCATAGGTGAGAAAAAGATTGTATTCTTCCAGGAGTTTAAATTGATCGTTGAGTTTTTTGATGGCGGAATAAACATAACCGGCATAAGCAGGCATTGTTTTCCAGTTGTTATTTCCTATAATATGTTCGATCCTTACTAAATCCAAACACAAACTTTCCCGAAATAACAAGGGGTTGTCGGGGGCGGATATATGGTTAAGAACATCTGAAAAAAAACCAAGCCCGTCTATCTTGTCTTCGACTTTTCTGATGTCATTTTCCTGAGAATTAAATATTTTTAATTTCAAATAATGCTGTTCTAAATCCAGCTTAAGAATAAGCGAAATAAATTGAAGATTTACATAAATTTCTTTTAACCCTGTTGTCGTAAAAACCCTGTTTTTTGTCTCAATTTTGTTGAATCGGAGTTCACGTCCAATTTTTTCGGACGTTAACGGTAATCCATTAAGAATTACATATTCTCCCAGCCTTCCTACATATTTTTCCCTGATTTCGGCCTGAACCACAAAGTTGCGATGAACATAATCCGGCGTAAAATTATTCAATTGATCTTGTTCCGTCTCATCGATAATCAAAAGATTGCTGGCGCCTTTAACAATACCCCTCTTGCAGTGAAGTACAAGGCGCGGCTTCATCAAATACTGAATAAGGGATTCCATTTCCGCCAGCGTGGCAACAATATTCGCTTCTACGACACCTTCTTCTCTGAAAGTTTCCAGGCTTTCAATTTTCGCTTTATTGAAAAGCCTCTTGGAAACGATTCTCAGGGTTTTTTCAAATGAGGTATCGATGACCTGTCCTTTAAATCTGGCTGTAAATGATTTAAGCGGTTCTTTAACCACACGGGCAGCTATTTCTCCTTTAATTTCCGCTATCTGGGCACGAACAACTTCTGAGGTATGATATTTCTTTTTCAGCAATTCGTACAAATAATTTTCAGGTTTTGGAATGTATATTTTCATGAACACTACTGTAATAAAAATTTCTGTGGATGTCAAAATAATCCTTAACTTTTAATTGTGTGAAGAAAGAATTCCACTATCCATGCTCACTATTTGAAGGAATAGCACACCCTGTTTGACTATTTTTTATTTGAACAATGAGTGTTCTATTCAATATAATTCATTCTGCAAAATATTTCCTCAATTTCCCTGACGATAGGCAGTATCCATTACTATCCACAAACAGGAATTCCGGTTCTATGGCATATATTTCAGATGAAAAGAAATTATATCAGCGCACCAAGGCGCTCTCAGACACTTTCGCTTTGTCCTCAAAAACACTGGATTATAAGTCAACCCTGCGCATGGTGGCAAAACAGTTTAAGGTTTTTACCGAAGCCGATGCATCGGTGCTTATGCTAAATGACGGAAAGGGAAATCTTAACACAGCATACTCAATAGGAATTCCCATTTCTGAAATTAAAGACGCAACCCTCCCGTTATCCAAGCGGCTGAAGGATATTATTGCCCGACCGGTCATTGACGCCCGTTATACTTCTTTTCTCAATACCCCTCTGATCCGCAACAGGAAGCTGATAGGATTATCGGCTGTTTTCAGCACCGTCCCGGAAATATTTCATCCTTTCGAGCATGGAAAATACGAAAGCCTTTTCCTGACTATGCTGGCCGGTTACGCTGCAATTAACATCGAGAATGCATCGCTGGATGAAGCAGTCAGGTCTATGGAATACTCACAAGCAAATTGGAAAAACATTTTTAATTCAATCGATGATTTAATAAGTGTGCACGATCGGGATTATAATATCATCCTGGCAAACAAGTCTGTTGCCAGGGAATTTAACAAAAACGAAAAGGAAATTATCGGAAAAAAGTGTTACGAGATTTATTACGGTTCCGATGAATGCTCGGCGATATGCCCTTGCCGCAGGGTATCGGAAACAAAAACTAAATGCGCAGCGAACATTACCTACCCCAAAAAACAAGGAGTCTTCAATATTACAACGTTTCCATTCTTCGATGAAACGGGAAATTGCATAGGAACGATCCGTGTAACAAAAAACGTGTCCGAGTTCAAAGGATTGCAGAACCAGACAGTTCTAACGGAAAAAGTGTCGAGCCTGGGTGCGGTGATTGGCTGGATTCTCCATGAATATGATAATTCCTGTACGGCTATTCACGGAAACAAACCTGCCGGGGCAAACGAGAGTGTCAAAAGGTATCGGAGCGTTTTAAATGGCATCTTAAAAAAATCAGGCTGCGCATCGGGCATTATAAAACATGTTGTCGATCTCATGGAACATGAAGGAATTGCAAAAATCAACATTGATATCCACCAGATTATTGACGAAGCTATTTCCTGGTTTTCCGACAGACTAAAAGTACATGACATTCAAATTGACAGGGAATACCATAAACTGCCGATTATAATTTGTTGTTATAAAAAGCAAATGTTGCAGGTTTTTATCAATTTGATCAGCAATGCACTGGATGCCATGGAAGACCAGGGAGATAATGAGAGAATACTCTCTGTCAAAACGGAAAAATATGGAACTTTAGCAAAGATCTATGTAAAAGACACAGGCTGCGGCATTCCTATGGAAAATAAAGATAAAATTTTTGAACCGTTTTTTACAACCAAAAAATCCGGGATAGGTTTAGGATTGCCATTATGCCAGAAGATCGTTCTGGAACACGGCGGCACAATACATGTTTCCAGCCAGACAGGAAAGGCTACAACAATGACAGTGGAACTTCCCCTGGCAAAACACAAAAACTGAAAGTGCGATAAAGCAGGTTCAATAATACCATTAATCACATTGCAAAAGCCGTTGGAGAATCATATTTTCTCCACTCTGGAAGGCCTGGATTCGGCAGGCTCATCCCGGACGTACACGCTATTGCCGGTTTACGGGAAAGAACTTAAACTTTAGCATCGCCAGGCGCCCGACAATCTTTCACCGAATCGGGAGAAAACCGTTGCTGAAATATCAGGCCTTGCACCGTTTAACCGCAGCAGGAATTTTTCTACGGATTTAATTTAAAAGAATTGATTTTTTTTAACCCGAAACTAAAATATATTCATTCTACCATTTTTATCTTACAGGCAATTTGTTTCATATCGAGTAGAATGCCATATTTTACAATTTTTTTCCTCTGCGGGCACAGAGACATGAGGGTTGTAAATATACTCGAATTTTACGCGTAATTGACCTTTGTCATTCTATAGTCAAGGCAATCTTATGGGATAAAGGGGGGGGTGTGAAACTTTCAGATATTCTGGCCAAAGAACGCATTGTGATAAGCATTAGCGGAAAGGATAAATATGACGTCCTCGAAAAGATAGTGCATGCTGCAAGGACCTCTGATAAGGTAATTGACGAAACGAATCTTTTAAAAAAGGTCATTGAGCGGGAGAAAATTAAAAGTACCGGAATTGGCGGTGGAATTGGAATTCCTCATGCCCAGACTTCCGGCGTAACCGATATTATTGCATGCCTGGGTATTTCAGAACAAGGACTTGAATTCAACTCCATAGACGGAAAGCCCGTTCATATAATCCTTCTTATCGCCACCAGAGAAAGAACAAACAGCACATACCTTGGACTTTTAAGTCGGATAGCCCGCCTGTTCATCGACGAGTCCTTTAAACAAAAAATTATTAAATCCAACTCTCCGGAAGAAATCTTACACCTTATCCAGGAAAAAGAAATCGAGTAAAGAGGGTTGATTTTATGGATTTGATGCATTTTTCCCCAGCAACCATCAGTCTTTTGTTTTTACTCTTTTTCATCCTTCTCTTTGTTTCTGCCTTTTTTTCAATGACGGAAACGGCCCTTTTCTCCCTTAATAAAGTCCGGCTGGATTTCCTCATGAAACAAAAGAACAAAAAAGCCGTCTCTATCTATAACAGCATTAATGAACCTGACAAATTGCTTAGCACCATCCTCACGGGAAACAATATCGTCAATACCGTAGTATCAACGGTAGGGACAACAATCGCAATATATTATTTGCGTACCTGGGGAGTAGTCTTGGCTCCGATTATTGTTGCTGTTGTTTTGGTTCTGTTTGGAGAAACATTTCCCAAGATGCTGGCAACACAGTTTCCGGAGCAAATCTCTCTGCGGATCGTCAAACCTTATGAATGGGTACGTTGGACACTATCGCCGATTGTAACGCTGGTAACATACATCACCTACCTGGTTTTTCATTTGTTCGGCATAAAGATCGAATATAAGAAAACAATTTTCAGCCGTGAAGAGGTAATGCACATTATCAGGGAAAGCGGAGAAACAGGCGTACTGGCTGACGGAGAACACAAACTGCTGCACGGCGTATTTGAATTTAACGACAAACTTGCCAAAGAAATAATGGTGCCCAGACAGAAAATAATCGCCATAGATGTCGATATGAATCAGGAAGATATACTCCGGATTGTCACGGAAGAAGCTCACACCCGATACCCCGTATACAGGAACTCTCTCGATAATATCATTGGAATTGTTCACACAAAAGCAATTGTTAATTTGCTTTCAAACAATTCCCTCTTTGTTCTTGAAGACCTTATACTGGAACCCTATTTTGTTCATGAAAATAAAAAAATAAGCAAGATTCTTTCGGAATTTCAGCAAAAAGGAGTGCATATCGCCGTCGTCAAAGATGCCAGGGGATATATTTCAGGCTTAATTCAGATTAAAGATGTTCTGAAGGTCATTTTTGGAGAATTAAAAGAAAAAACATTTCCTGAACAGGAACAGTTTGGCAACAATAGCTGAAATTACAACTGTTTTACGATTTGAACCATTTACATTGTCAATAGAAATAGGCGCTTTAACAAAATACCGGGAATATATAACAAGGGATTTTTATGGCTATTTTTGTGACCGGAGGAACCGGTTTTTTGGGAAAACAGTTAGTTAACGCTCTGGATTCCCTCGGCGAAGATGTCCATCTCCTGGCAAGAAAACATGGCAATACACATGGAATCGAAACGAAACGGATAAAGCTGTTTTATGGCGATATAACGGACATTCATACAATCAGGGAAGCAATCAAGGGATGTAAAACCGTCTTTCACATGGCATCGCTGGTAAAAGCATGGGTGCGCAATCCGGAGGCATTTTACCGGATTAATGTGGAAGGGTTCAGAAATGTAATGGAATGCGGAATTGAAGCAGAGGTCGCAAAATTTATATACACCTCCTCCTTTATGGCAATCGGACACTCGAACAGCAAAGACAATACGGAAGAAACCTGTCATGACCCCAACCATATCCATAATCAGTATGAACGAACAAAATATATAGCAGACCAATTAATCGCGGATTACCTGAAAAAAGGACTTCCCATAATTACAGTGTATCCTTGCGTAATTTACGGGCCGGGCGAGATAACCGAAGGGAATCTGGTCGTTCGTATTATCACGGACTATCTGAAGAAAAGAATTCCGGGTATTCTTGGAGACGGAAGCAAATTGTGGAATTATGTGTTTATTTCCGATGTGGTAAAAGGGCACTTGCTCGCCCTGGAAAAAGGACGGGTTGGCCAGAAATATATACTCGGCGGAGAAAATGCTTCCATGGAACAGTTCTTTCTGCTCCTGGAAAGATTAACGGGCATACAACGCCCCTCTCGTCATATACCCTTTTCAATTGCGAAACTGTTCGCATGGTATGACATGTTACGGGCGTTTTTACTGGGAAAACCTCCCAAGCATACGCCGTCCACAATTGAAATTTACAAACACGACTGGGCATTTAGTTCGGAAAAGGCGGAACGGGAACTGGGATACTCTCATATTTCTTTAGAAGAAGGACTGAAACGCACGCTAGCCTGGCTCTCCGGCGCAGGAACAGTTCTTCCACCGGGGAAAGAATAAAACATACATTCCATGTCGGGATAAACAATCTGAATTATGCGAAGCGAAACTAAACGCAAAATCGAACACATCGTTCCGGTTATATTTGCTTTTTTACTGAGATATTTGAACACCTGGCAGGCGCTTTTATTCGCCGTTGTCGGCATTATTTACGGTCTCTTCTTTTCCAAAATGCTTGTAAAAAGCGCCTTCAGAGAAGATGAGCGGGAAAAAGGAATTTCGTTCGGCAAATTTATTTACGGAGTAATGGTATGTATTCTCATCCTGCTCTTTCACCAAAAAATGTATATCGCAGCCGGCGCATGGGCTATTATGTCACTGGGAGACGGCTGTTCCGGTCTTTTTGGCAAAGCCTATGGAAAAAGGAAGCTTCCCTGGAATCCGCAAAAATCATGGATTGGGTCTGCTTCATTCGTTTTCTTCGGCGGTGTGGGCGCAGCTATCCTTATGTGGTGGGTAAATGCCGGTTCTTCACAATTGCCTGTAACATGGAAATATCTTCTGCTGGCGGCATTTTTAGCTTCCTTCGGTGCGGCAATAGTGGAATCCCTGCCTCTTGGAATCAACGACAATATCACTGTTCCGTTATCGGCCGGGTTGCTTTTATATACTTCCACCCTTATAAACCGGGAATATCCTGAGCATGCCCATAGCATCCCTGTTGCCCTCTGTCTTAACATTTCATTCGGATTCCTTGCCTATTATCTGAAAACAGTCAGTAAATCAGGCTTGATCGGCGGCATAATTATCGGTGCTATTATATATATTTGCCTGGGATTTGGCGGATTCCTGATCCTCTTCACCTTTTTTGCGCTGGGAAGCTGGTCGTCGAGGCATAAACACACATGGAAGGCTTCACATGGCGTCGCCCAGGAAGACAAGGGAAGACGCCGTTCCAAACATGCAATTGCAAAGGGAGGGGTCGGGTTGGCAATGGCAGTCATGGCTTTATTAACCACTACCCCGGAAATTTTTACCGTAGCCTTTGCCGCCGCCTTTGCTACGGCAACATTCGATACCGTCTCCAGTGAATTGGGACAAATTTACGGAAAACGGCCTATCCTTATTACTACGATGAAATCCGTTCCTGTCGGCACAGACGGTGCAATATCGATCGAAGGAACCATTTTGGGAATACTGTCGGCTTCGGTAATTGCCGCAGAAGCTTATTTTTTGCATCTGATCGATCTTCGGGCTATAATCATCGTAATAGTCGCTTCGTTTATCGGCACAACGGTGGAAAGTATTTTAGGGGCAACCATCGAACGAAGGAAATGGGCAAGCAACGAGGTTGTCAACTTTTTAAATGTAGCAACTGGAGCGGGGGCTTCAATGCTGCTATTCAAGCTGCTCTGGGAACGAACATGAATAATCTGTATCAAATTCAGACTGATAATTTAATGCTCAAGGAATTTCAATGTATGGAACTACCGGTAATATCATTAAAGGCCAAAAGAAACTCCCTTCATCCGTGGATATTCGACAGGATGATTCGGCATCCTCAAAAACGCCTGAAACCGGGTACACTGGTGGAAGTGATTTCCAAAGAAGGGGCATTCATCGGCAAAGGCATCTATAATCATAAAAGCAATATCGGCATTCGACTGCTGACGGAAAACAAAGCCGAATCGCTCAATCATGAATTTTTCCTTAAAAAACTGGAACAGGCCAAAACCCTGCGGGAACATATACTCGGAATACAGAATACTTCAAACAGCTATCGGTTAATACATGGAGAAGCCGATGGATTATCGGGACTAATTATTGATAAATTTGCAAACGTGTTTGTCGTGGAGCCTTACTCCGCAGGATATTTGGGAATTATTGAGTGGATCGCATCGTCCTTGCAGTCTCTTTACCCGGGAAGCAGAATCGTGGTGCGTCCTGATGAGCGAAACGCCGCAAAGGAAGGAATTGATTTTACACCTGCAGCAAAGAAGTACCCCGGCGCCGACTTTATAGAAATCAAAGAAAACCAGTTAAGAATGAAAGTAAATCTCAAAACAGGCCACAAGACCGGTTTTTTTCTCGACCAGCGTGAAAACCGCCTGACCTTGTCACACTACTGTCATAACAAAGAAGTGCTCGATTGCTTCTGTTATACAGGGGGATTTGCCATATCAGCCATGCTTGCCGGTGCAAAATCAGCCGTAGGAATCGATCTGGATGAAGATGCACTGGAAACGGCGCAGGAAAATGCCCGGCTGAACTCCGTGCCGGTAATATTTCAACATGTCAATGTATTTGACTATTTGCGAACGATGCTCGGCAAGGGTGCGCAGGCCGATGTAGTAATCCTTGATCCGGCCAAACTTGCCGGCTGCAAGGAAGAGATCAAGCGGGCACATCGCACTTATGGGGACATCAACCGGCTTGGTATGCAGGCCGTCAGACCGGGCGGCATCCTGCTGACGTGTTCCTGTTCGGGAATGGTTTCAGAACGGGACTTCCTTTCCATTCTGACACGCTCAGCCGCTGAAGCAGGGGTTGTATTGCAAATATTCAGGATTGCCGGAGCATCACCCGACCATCCGTTTTCCACCATCTTTCCCGAAGGACGCTACCTCAAAGCTGTTTTTGCACGGGTGTTTCCCCATAGAAAAACAACTGAAAACACCTTTCTTGAAAAACCGTTAGAATAAGGAAAAAGAAACATGACCTATATTGAAGCGTTGATTCTTGCCGTTATCGAAGGTATCACCGAATTTTTACCAATTTCATCTACCGGCCACATGGTAATTGCTTCTACGTTTATGGGAATTAACGAAAACACCCTCACAAAAAACTTCGAGATCGTTATTCAGTTTGGCGCTATACTGTCCGTGCTGGTGCTTTACTGGCGAAAATTCCTGACCTCTTTCCGGTTTTACCTGAAATTGGCATTTGCATTTCTTCCGGCTGCCGTTGCAGGTATCCTTCTGGGCGATTACATAGACAAACTGCTTTCCAATATATGGGTTGTAATTGCCGCAATTTTCCTGGGCGGAATAGTTCTGGTCTTTGTCGACCGGTGGTTTAAGCATGCGACAGGAACAGAGGAACAGGAAATCACATGGTTTCAGGGTTTCAAGATCGGCTGTTTTCAGTGCATTGCAATGATTCCCGGAGTATCGCGGGCTGCGGCCACTATCATCGGGGGGATGTCCGTGGGACTCAACCGGAGAACCGCAGCGGAATTTTCATTTTTTCTTGCCGTTCCCACCATGCTGGGCGCAAGCGCAAAGAAACTGTTCGATTCACACGGAACAATGCATCGGCAGGATATAACTATCCTGGCGCTGGGAAGCTTTGTGGCATTTATTGTCGCCCTGTTTGCCATCAAGGCGTTTATCGGTTTTCTGAAACAATACGGTTTCAAATGGTTTGGATATTACCGGATTATCGTAAGTATCGTGCTTGCTGCTATTGCATTTTTTATGGGAATACAGATGTAGCTAAAAACGCCGGACTGGAAGCCGTTGCCCCTTGCCACAGATAGCACATTACCAGCGGTAGAGCACGGTATATTTCACTATTACCTCCTCGTCTTTTTTGACCGGTATACTATATTCAAGAGTATCGGTATCTTTTTTATCATACGTATGCGATGACTCACGGACTTCCCAGTCACCCCTGCAATGTTCTGTTACCAGGACTTCTATACCTTCCTTTTTATGGTTGCGCAATTTGATTTGCCAGGTTTCTTCGCGTGACCGGTCGCTTAATTGTTTCATGCCCATCTGCTTTCGCTCTCCAACAACATCAAACGCATCGCCCACGTACAGCCTGATTTCTTCATCTTTCGGGGTGTGGTCAATCTGGTCCTCACCCAGGAATACCTGCGATTGATCTTCGTCCGATTTATAAACCCTCACTTTCCCGGCAGGGACGGGGATTCCCAGTCCGTTTGTCTCAGAATTGGTAAACATCAGCTTTACATTGACTTTCTTTTCGTTTTTTGAGCCGTCATACCCGTACATCTTTTTTACCGGTATTGTTGCTGTCGGAAAAAGTGAAAGCTGCTTGATCTGATTATTTCTCAGGGTAGCCGGACGTTGCAGAGTATAGAGGTGATACTCAAAAAACGCCTTTTCTTCAAATTGCTGGGCAGCGGCAGCCTTTGCCATTACCCGATCCTCATAGGCAGGGTAATGCCGCTGGGGAGGCATTACCCGGTGAACATCACCGGCCATCAGCTTAAGCCGGGCGTTTTCATAGTCAGCGCCCGACCGGTTATTCACGGAAACCCAGGCGGACAAATTCAGCGCAGATTCATCATTGTTCACCAGAGCAACATATTCCGCATGCCAGTCAATCCCTTCCGTCAAATAGCTTGTTTCCATCTTCTGTCTACCGGCTTTTTTATTCGAAAGATACCAAACGAGCGTCGGCCTGGTAATTAAACCTGACGGCAGTTTAGGAAAGTCCACGTTTTGAACATTCGCCATAGCGATCGATTGAATCCCCCCTTCTTTTTTCTCCAGAACCGCATTCCCGCCGGCGCTCAGCAGCTTTCCCTCGAAAATTTTACCCTCTTTGGTAAAAAGCTGGACAACCTGGTCAACGTACTTCTGCAATATCTTCTCTGCGCTTACCAAGTCGTATTCATAGTTCTGTTCAAGAATAGTCACCTGGTCCGGCATTGTAAGAGCCTTGAAGTGAACAGAGGTGGGATCAATCAGAGATGCCACGTCGGTAAAGCCGACCTCCTGATTTCCCTCCGCCAAATCCATCTCACGGACATCGCGAACCAGGCCGAGGTTATTCTGATAAATGGTAATGGAGACCTGTTTCCCCTCTGCCCTGGCTGCACGACAAGCAGGAAAAAACAAAAAGAGAGATAAAGAGAAACAGCCAATCATCAGGATACATTTTTTCATAACATATACCTCCGAATCATATTGGAGAATACACAGTTAAAAACACGCTTGTCACGGAGAACCGTTTCTGAGTAATCGAGTTGCCCCAAATATTCCCGCAAGGCGGACGTCCCGCTGACTGTGAGATTTATTCTTTCCCCCGGTCATGCATACCACGGGGCATTGGACAGCCGATGAAAAGAGAAGTGCCTAAGCTTATGACTGGGGAAACGGAACCAACTCCACACTCTGAAAATTATCAGTAAGATAGGTATTTGCATAAACCTTAAATCAGTATTTTTCTCCGGTTCAATCGTCCACGATTGAACCGAAACATTTGGTATGGTTGGGATGGGTCAAGCGGAACAGCCCCATCAACACCGTGCTTTGCAAACAAATAACAAGGCCTTATTTTGACGTAAAATTAGTTGCTATCATTGAATGTATCTATAAAATCTTATCAAAATCAGTATCTTTTAGGGTAGTATTAATACCTGGTTGCTTATTAAGGTTTTTCCATTGTAGCGCTAAGTTGATTAATTATCTTATCAGCAGTTTTTGACTCTTCAGTGCTAACACCGCTCTTCAGATAAATGGTTTGAGCCTGTTTCAGAAATTCCAGAGCATCAGGCTTCTTTCCTTGGTTAGCATAAATATTGCCTATGTTGGTAAGGGCGATAGCCTGTCCAAGAGGATTACCGATTTGGTTATGGATATCAAGTGCTGCCTTGTGAAACTTTAACGCATCGTCAAGTTTTCTCCTGTTAAAGTAGATGACGCCAATATTGTTAAGAGCATTTGCCTGTCCGCTAGGATTATAAATTTGCTTGCAAACATCAAGTGCCATTTGGTAAAAATTTAATGCATCCTCATACTTTCCCCACTTAAAGTAAACGCTGCCTATGTTGCTTAGTACATCGGATTGCCCAAGAGGATTATTGATTTGTTTGTGGATATCAAGTGCTTTATTGTGGAATTTTATAGCTTCCTCCATCTCTCCCTGTTTGCAAAAAACGTTGCCGATGCTACTAAATGTATAAGCTTGCCCTCCACGGTCACAAATCTGCAGAAAGATTTTAAGTGCTGATTGGTATGACTTCTGTGCTTCCTCCAACTTTTCCAAGTGAAAGTAAACACTGCCAATATTAAGAAAATCTTTGGCCAATCCCAATGGATTGCCGAGTTGTTTGTGAATATCAAGTGCTTTATTGTGGAACTCCATAGATTCCTGTAATCTATGTTGTTTAAAGTAAACATTTCCAATATTTCCGTAAGTGTTGGCCTGTTCTAAATAATTACCTATTTTGTTGAAAATATCAAATGCTGCCCGATACAACTTTAGGGCTTCCTCTAGCCTCCACTGATCAAAGTATAAGTTACCAATGTTTTCAAGAAATGCTCCTTCAAAATCTCTCTTCTTTTTCTCTCTTGCAATCAAAATTCCTGCATACAAAGCATTCTCAGCGCTTAAATAATCAGAAACATACGAAAGGGAGATGCCGAGGTTTAAATAGCATGGCATTGTTGGAAGCACATTAATTGATTTTTGATAATTGTTTGCAGCATCTTGATAACGACTCGCTGAAAAATCACGTTCGGCAGCCTTAAAGTAATCTGTTGCTTCTTTAATGCGTTCAACCGCTGCCTCTTCTAACTCCTTTTTAAACCCCGCATAGGTTGCCTTCTGTGTAAGTTCTCCGCCCGGCCTCTGAATCAACTCCAAAGAAGATTTAGTGCTTAAGATTTCTTTAGATACACCTGATACAGTTGCAATAAACACGAAAACACAGGTAGCAACTAAAAGAGTTTTTTTAGGAAGCTTTTGCTGCTTAATTTGGTGTTTGGAAAAACTCACACCATACAGTAGTCCGGAGATAACCCCCAGTGAACTAAACAGGTAGAATACGATAATTAAAACATATATCACAATGTCATCCGTAAATACTAGAAAAGATGTCAATCCCAAGATTGTTGGTATTACAATATTTGCTTATTGTAAATGTTATAGATAAGCGAAAACAAGTATCATTGCAAATAGAGCCTAACCCGAACGGGTTGGAAGAGTTCTTTGATGAAAATTTACGATTTTAGATTTACGAATTACGATTTGAGATTTGAGATTTGAGATTTAAAAAAACCGTAATTCGTAAATTGTAAATTTTGCTAAAAGTGTCAAAATAGTTTTGGGAAGATACTATGACGTTCAATGTCTGAGACTAAGAGGAGCATGATAATTTGGATGCCTATCTTTTAGCTTGTTGTTATACAAAGTCCATGATCAATTTCCCCGGTTTTCTGCATCCCATAATCTTTTCAGGTCTCTCTTTCCGTGAATAAGGCCTAAAACAACGACTCGTGATTCTTCAATGCTATAAATAAGGCGATATTCTTTTACAAAAAGTCGCGGATATCCGGATTGGCAAGCTCAGGAACAATGCGTCCTCTTTCTGAAAATTCATTGAGCAAACGGCCCGCATCAAGAACCTCCCGAACAAACGCTGCTGCATAAAAAGATGAATCCCTCGCAATATATTCGGCAACGGCTTCGAGATCGTCAGTAACTTCGTAAGACCAAACTACTTTTCGAGCCATTGTGCCATCCGTTTCTCAATTTCCTCTTGCGTGTAAATCCGTCCTTCCGCTGCATCCTTCAAACCGTGTTCAATCTTCTGAAGGACATAAAGATGATACTGAACATCTTCCAATGAGCAATCATCTGGCAAGCGATTGAGAAGTTTGCTAACCTCCTGTTTTGCCTTTTGCATATTTATTTCCCTCCCTATGTTAGAAGATTTATCATACAAGTGAATGATACTATAAAATAGCTTTTCTATTGTCTCGCACGCATTTTCGATTCGAAATTTATGTGAAGGTGACTGACCACAACCGCAGGTTCCCTCAATTGTATTTGGAATTGTTCAGACAGCCACAAATTTTTGCTCATTTTGAATAAGAATTTTAGGATTTGGATTCTTGGGTGGAATAGGGAGTCCCTTTTCTTTCAATAGATTAATATGTTCTATTATTCCCCACTTTGCCTTATAAACGCAATCCTCAATGGAATGTCCTATGCCGGTAAAACCTTCCAAATCCGGTGAATAAAACCCAAAGTAATCTGGTTCTTCAGTTGCTTCTATTATTAATGAGTATTCTAATTCAATCATTTTCATTTCCCTTTCTTATCCTTCATTTCTTTATACCTGCCGCTTTAAGTATTGCATGGCACGTACCTGTTAGAACTTCCTTTGAACCATGATAATCGACCCGTATCAATCTGTCCCATCCATGTTTTCCATAATATCGTATAGAACCTTTTTCCTTCACAAGCCTAAACTCATGTGCTTCTAATAATCTTACCAATTCACTAAATTTCAACTGGTTCTCCACTGAAAAATTGACTTTTCGTTAGTTGCGTAGGCTGGGGTGATGCAAGAAATCCAACAAATGAACTACAAACAACTCTTCTCCATCTCCACCATCGATTCGTTTTGTTTTTCCATCAATGCGTGTTTCTTTGCGAGTTTGCTGTGACGTCTGCCGTAGGCGGCGTAAATGGCTGAACCTACAGCCAGCCACGCAACGAGTCTGAGCCACGTCGAAAACTCTAAACGTATCATCATATACCCACAGGAAAGAATGCCCAGTATAGGTATTACCGGCACAAAGGGGCATTTGAAGGCACGAGGGTGGTGCGGGTCTTTAATACGCAGGATAATAACCGCAGCAGCAACGAGGCAGAAAGCAAGGAGTGTTCCGATGTTGACCAATTTCGCAATTTCTTCTATGGGGAAGCAACTGGCAGTAAGGGCAACACAGGCGCCAACTATGATGGTTGATATGTGTGGCGTTCCAAAGCGGGGGTGAACGGCTGCAAAGAGCTGTTCTGAAAGGAGGCCGTCTCTGGCCTTTGCCCATA